>TARA_R110002111_G_scaffold98272_3_pt1 | contig 30926 bp, 20 predicted proteins | sample TARA_R110002111 | Tara Oceans TARA_R110002111 (sample SAMEA4397363) | marine metagenome | biome: Polar Biome; feature: [ZZZ] marine water layer (ENVO:01000295); material: water (ENVO:00002006), including particulate matter (ENVO:01000060) such as... | depth 199 m | reverse complement strand
TATAAAACGCCAAGCTTGCTTGAGCGTTTTTTTGTTGAAACTATTTTTAAGGCTGAATATTAAGGATAATCAGCAATCCTTAAGAGATCTATTCTATTATTTCCAACCTGAGTTCATTTTATTTTAAGAAGATTATTTCAATTCTACCTCTAAAATATTAGCATTATTTTTATTGGCTTCGTTAGCGATAAATAAGTGTCCTTTAGTGCTAAACGTTATACCTTCTGGTTGGGCAAAATCGTGTTTGTTTAAATTATACAATTTTAAAATTTCACCATTTGAATGTAATATGAGAAGTTGTAAATTTTTACTATCTAACACATAAATATCTTGTGTTTGTGGATGCACAGCAATTGCAGAAGGTCTTAAAGTCTTTTCAACCTTTTTAGATTTAGAAGATTCTAATTTTTTCGATTTTAAATCAATATCAATTATAGGAACAGTATCAAAGCTTTTAGTTTGTAGAGGGATTTGATAAATGTTTTTAATACGTTTTTTACCTAAATCCTTATCTTTTGGTGTTAGTAGTAATCTTTTGTTTTGCTTATCAAAAGTTAAACTTTCCATGTTATTCTTTTCAGTAAACGGAGTTTTAATTTTTGAAATTTTTCTGTCTTTAGAATTGTAGTCTAATATTTCATAAATAAGTCCATCACTGCGTAAAATATAGGCATTGTAGTTGTTTATGGTTATGTCTTCATAATCGCCAGCACCATCAAATTTTATATCATTTATTATTGTGTTTAGCTGGGTGTCATAAATGAAAATGTGACCCATTTCATCTTGTACACATGCAAAGGTGTTTTCACTTAACCAAGCAATACCACTAACTTCTTCTAATATGTCTGGTAGTATTGACGTGTTTTTTATATTGTAGTTTTTAGACGTGTCTGTTTTAGGACTATCAGTATTTTGTTTGAATGTGTTGTGTGTTGAGCTTTTAAGAAATAATGTAATACAGATAAATAGAATCAAAACAATGACAATATTTAATGTTTTAGAAGTCTTCATTTAGTTTTATTTTGGAGTAAATAATCCAATTAATTACAATATAAATAATATTTATTGGCTCAAATGAGTTACTCAATTTAGAAAAGAAAAATGTGCGTTATTTTAACAATCATTTAGCACTTCTATCTTAATTTGTGTCAGAATTATAGATTTACTTTGTATAATAATTACGAATAGAAATGTTAAAAACGCTTTTTAATATAGTATTGATTTTTGTAGGCTTGGCAAATTCTGCCCATGCTTATGATTTTCAAGTATTAAATAGTGATTTAGAGCATTCTATAAGTACAGAAGCTTCAGGCGAAGTATACGAGAACGTTAATTCTCATCACTATTTTTTCGACCTACAAATTGAAAGTTTTAGTACCGTTTCTAATGCAGATACTGAGCCACCTCAACTTGAGGAAATTACTGTAAATAGTTATGGACTTAGTTGTCTTAGTAATTATTTTTCTGCCTTACATCACTCTCAATTTGTTAGAGCAGAGCACAGCAGCATAATTAATTTTCATTTAAGGGAAATCCTTTTTCCATTTCATTGTTTTTGGTAAAATAGGTGTAAAACATCATGCATTATATATGATGTCTTAATTATGGTATAAAATACCATATCAATTTTTACACTTTAAATTTTATTAAAAAACAAATATCATGGGAACAGGATTAATTATTATCGATGTTATTATCATCGCTATTGTTATTTTACCTTTTGCTTTATTTATAAACGGAAGCAAAAAAAGATCAAGACAACTTCGTAACACGCTTAAGACAGAAACAACAGAACATAATTGTAAATTAGATAAACTTGAAATACATGGTAACTACGCCATTGGTGTAGATACTTCTCAGCAAAAATTATTCTTTCATAGAAAAACGGAGACTGCTGTTTATTCTAAAGTTATCGATTTATCATCCGTTATGTCTTGTAAAACAACAAAAGAGACTAAACGTGTTAAGGATAAAACAAAACATTATGATGTCGTTGAAAAAATAGGTTTGTCGTTTTATCATCGTAATCAAAACAATGACGCCTACGTTGAGTTTTATAACAATGACCTAATGATTTTAAGTGACCAATTAGAAGTAGCTCAAAATTGGCAAGATTATTTAAATCAACTTTTATCATCAAAGGATCATACAATCGGTATACAAAACCAGAAACATAGAGTTATAGCAGTAAATGCATCATAATATAGGAAAACACGTTTTGTGATTCAGGAATAAGAAAAACTTCTTTTAAATTTATTTTGAAAGAAGTTTTCTTTTATAAAAATAATTCAAAGTCTAAAAAGTGGTTTTATAAGGTGTTAATTTATTTTGAATTTAGATGTTAAGGTGATCATCTTTTCACTTAAACTAAACAGCCAATACAGTTGTTCCCAAATTAAATGAGCTTCCTTATGCGTGTTTTCACTATCTGATTGCGAAATAACATTCTTAGTAATTCTATGAATAGGAAAATTAAACGGTTCAGGTTTAAAAATTGAATCGTTAGTTTTAGAATTTTCAAAATTAATAACCTTCAATTGAGAACAGATGATATCTAAATTGGCATTAATTTTTTCTGAAATTTTTTTAAAATCCTCTGATGCTTCAGAGGTTGAGTTATTTTGAATATAAATACTCAAGGATGCCAAAGACGCTAAGAAGCTATGATTAATGACTACAAGCTCGTAAATGTCGTCAATATGGTTTTGTTTAGATTCTGGCTCTTGAGCCATACGCTGAAAAGCAGAACTTAAATTAGACATTTGTAAAAATGCCTCTTTTCTATTCACTTTTAAACTCGTTGGTACAAGACCTTTCTTTTGGTAATAATTGCTAATAGATTTAAAAAATGCAGTATTTGCTTTTAAAGCCGCTTTAATATTATCTCCAATTTCCATAAACGACCAAGCAGGTAAAAGCCAACGCATGGCCATATAAGATAATGCAGCACCAATTAATGTATCTAAAACTCGAAATTGAATAACTGTTAAAATATTGGGCTCTAAAATGGCATAAATAAAAATGACACTTAAGGTTATAAAAGTCGCAGAGGCTTTGTAGTTTTTCTGCACCATAGAAAAGGCAACGACTAAAGAAAGTACGCCTAGCGCACCATAAATGTATGGATCGTTAACTATAAATACTAACCCACTCGCTAAAGCAGCACCAATTAGAGTTCCAATCATTCGGTCTTGCGATCGGGTTTTGGTAAGACCGTAACTAGGTCGCATTATTACGATTATTGTTAAAATAATCCAATATGGATTCTGAAAGTCGAAAAATAAACCAATGCCATAACCCAACATTACTACAATTGACAACCGTAATGAGTGTTTAAAAATTGTAGATCTAAAACTGAGGTTTCTAAGTAATAATTTAGGACTATAATCTTGAGAATCAATAAAACGCTTTAGCTTATCATTTTTTATATAATCATCTGAGGTTAATTGCGGATTACCCAACAACCACTTAATCTTTTTTAATTTTTCGAATTGCTTTTTCTGATAGTCTAACAGATTCTGAAGCATTAAGTAACGCTCGTAATCTTCTAGGTGATTTTCATTTTTAAATTTTAAAAGATCACTTTCAAGTGCTTTAAAAGCATCAGAAAGGGCATTGTTTGACCTAAACAGCTTCGGCTTGTTAATATTTTTAGCAATAGAACGTAATTGAAGAGATAATTCGGAAATTAACTTCTGAAAATCAGTTTTAAATTCAGGATGTTGAGCAAAAAGTACATCCATTTTGTCATAATTTACAGGATTAGCAATAGCAGCTTCTAAAATTTCAACCAATTGAATAAACACCAATAAACGTCTACTTTGATAGTTAGATTTTCCTGAGCTTTTTCGAGATAGTATTAATATTTCACGCAAGGTTTGGTGATGTTCCGTCAACTCACTTTGCAAGGTCATAAGTTGGGTTTGCAAAACGTCTCTATCTGGTTGCTCACCTATGAGCTGCCTTCTGGTGTCTAAAAAATCTGCGGTTAATATAAAAGTTTGATTGAGCGTTTCTTCAGTTTGAGCCTTTGGATTGATGTAATACCATAACGTGGAGAGAAATAAATACCATAATCCACCAACACCAATCAATATGGCATATTGATAGACTTCTAAAGAATCTGAGGTGTGTGCAAAGCTTAAAACTAATGCCAATAACCCAGAAAAGCTTATTAATGATGCTCTAAATCCATAAATTGAAATAAAGGCAATACAAAAGGTTAAAAAGCCCAAAATAGGGAATAGTAAAAAATTTGAAATATTGAGATAGCCACCAATAAAACTGATAACAACCACTAGTATCGCAGAAAAAAGAATTCCAACCTGTTTGTGTTTCAATCGACCACTAACATCACTAGGAGAACACCAAAACGCACCAAAACAAAGTGCAAGTCCAACTTCAAATTGATTGGTTACGATACCTAAAATAATAGGAGTTGTTACTGCAACACCAATTAATACAGCTTTTGAAAAACTTGTACTTTTAAAGAATTCAAATAACTCTTTAGCGTGTTTAGAGATGAAAGTTAAAATGAGGTTTATAATTTTGAGTTTAAAACAAAGATACAACTTGAGTAGAGAAGCGTGTTTTATTTATAACTAACAATTATAAGAAAAAAAATAGCTGTTAAATTTCACTAAAGCAATGAAATTTAACAGCTAAAAGAATATAATAGGTAGGTGTATTATTTCATAATACGAGTTAACTGAAAATACTTTTTGTAATCTTCAGGTATTGTATCAATGTTTAATAAAGAACCTTCTTTCATAGGAGGATAAATATCATGGTACGTTTGTACATTATAAAGACCTACACGTTTACTTATATGGTCTCTTGTTAATTCTGCTGGACTATTTAGTCCTGCAGCAGCAACAAGTTCTAAGAAACTATGAATTGTAGCTTCGTGGTAACGATTAGCTCTAGGTGCTTTATCATCTACCACCAAACCTTTAACTAAAGAGGCATTTTGTGTGGCCACACCAACAGGGCAAGTATTGGTATTACATTGTAAAGCTTGGATACAACCAATGGCTAACATCATAGCACGTGCACTATTACAGCCATCTGCGCCTAAGGCTAAAGCTCTTGCCATGTGGAAACCTGTAATTATTTTTCCGGCAACAATGACTTTTATATCTTTTCTAAGTCCAAAGCCAACTAAAGTATCGTGTACAAAAATTAAACCTTCTCTTAATGGCATTCCCATGGAATTAGAAAACTCAACAGGTGCAGCACCAGTTCCTCCTTCACCACCATCTACAGTAATGAAATCGGGTTGAATTCCTGTAAAAATCATAGCTTCACAAAAATCCATAAATTCTTGTTTTCGTCCTAAACAGAGTTTAAAACCAACAGGTTTTCCATCAGAAAGATCTCTTAATTTTTTTATAAAATGCATAAACTGAATAGGATCAGAAAATGCGGAATGCGAAGGAGGTGAATGCACTGCAATACCAGGTTGTACGTGCCTGATTTTTGCAATTTCTTCAGTGTTTTTTGAAGCAGGTAAAATACCACCATGACCAGGTTTTGCACCTTGAGATAGTTTTATTTCTATCATCTTTACTTCTGGTCTTAAGGCATTTTGTTTAAATGTAGTTTCGTTAAAAGTACCATCATCATGTCTGCAACCAAAATAACCGGTTCCAACTTGCCAAATTAAATCTCCACCATTTTTTAAATGATATTCACTAATTCCACCTTCACCTGTATTATGGGCAAAATTTCCCATCTTAGCACCTTTATTTAAGGCCAATACAGCGTTGTTACTTAAAGATCCAAAACTCATAGCCGAAATATTCAATAAGCTAGAAGAATAAGGTTGCTTACAATCCTTACCACCAATTAATAAACGTGGAAACTCACCAATATCCTTTGGGTTGGTTTTAGCATACATGGAGTGTTCTAGCCACTCATAGCCAGAATGGTAAAGATCCATTTGCGTACCAAAAGGTTCTGTGTCGTTTTCCCCTTTAGCTCTTCGGTATACTAGAGATCTAAGGATTCTATTTAGAGGTCTTCCTTGGGTATCTGTTTCAACAAAATATTGCATTATTTCTGGTCTAATAGACTCTAACATATATCTAAATCGTCCTAGTATAGGAAAGTTACGTCTTATAGTATGCGATGTTTGCATAATGTCAAAAACACCCATTATTACAAGTGGTCCAACTAGTAAAAAGGCCCATAAAATAGGCTTCCAAATAAAAGCAATTCCGATAATTGCTGAAACAAGAACGACTGAAATAATAATAAAATACTCACGGACTTTCATAGTGTCTACTTTAAATAAAGCGGTAAATATAAGATTACGTATTTTAATACTAAACTAAAAATGTATAGTTTATCTTTTTTTGCTAAATATATTTCGAAATCAGTAATTCTTGTCACATATATTGTAATTCTGATAAAAATCGCTATCAGCAAAAAGTATGGCCTATAAAATGTTGTTTTTATTTTTTTGAAATATTGATAATTCTATTTCTAGAGATAGATAACATTTAAAACTTCTTAAAGTCATCTTAATTATTTATTGTTATCACATTGAAATTTTATATTTGAAGTTAATTTTTTTCGAAATAAAACCTTTCATATGATAAAAAAAGTATTTCTCACACCATTCCAAAAATTCGTAAAAATTGAGAGCTTTAGTGGCATCTTATTAATGTTGGCTACAGTTTTAGCCTTAATTTGGGCAAATTCGCCCTATGGTGATGTGTACAGAGAAATATGGCAATATGAAATTGGTATTGTAACTGAATCTTTTGAGTTTAAAAAGCCCTTAATCTTATGGATAAACGATGGATTAATGGCGATATTCTTTTTTCTTATTGGTTTAGAAATAAAGAGAGAATTGTTAATCGGTGAACTCAATTCTCCAAAAAAGATTGCTTTTCCGTTGGTAGGTGCCATAGGAGGAATGTTGGTTCCGGTTGTTTTCTTTCTTTTGCTAAATCAAAATCCAGATACTTTTAAAGGTTGGGGAATCCCAATGGCAACTGACATTGCATTTTCATTGGCAATTTTAAATGTTTTAGGAAAACGTGTTCCATTAAGTCTTAAGGTTTTTTTAACTGCATTTGCGATTGTTGATGATATTGGAGCCGTTTTAGTAATCGCCTTATTTTATAGTGGTACAATTAATACAACATTGCTGTTAATAGCGTTAGTGATGTTGTCGGTTTTGTATTTTCTTTCATACAGAGGTTATTATTCTAAATTCGTTATGTTTTTCTTCGGTATCATTATTTGGTTTTTATTTTTAAAATCCGGAATTCATCCAACAGTTGCAGGAATCTTGTTAGCATTTTCGGTTCCAATTAGACAAAAAATTGATACCAGTACATTTTTAGAACAGTTAGAGAAAGTTTACAACGATATTAAAAATGCGAGTGTATTACAAAAACCGATTCTTTCTACTGAACAAATACAGCATATAGATGATTTGGAAGATTGGTCATCTAAATTTCAATCTCCATTACAGCATTTAGAACATAACTTGCATGGTTGGGTGGCATATTTTATAATTCCAATTTTTGCACTTGCTAATGCTGGTGTGCTTATAGGTGGTTCCGATAATTTAGATACGGCATTAGTGACCAATATAGTTATTTGTTTAATTTTAGGAAAAGGGATTGGTATAACGTCTATAGTAATGCTTGCAAAAAAAATTAAGCTTATAGAAATACCAAATGATATTAGTTTTAAACAGATTTTAGGCGTTGCGTTTTTGGCTGGTATTGGGTTTACTATGGCTATCTTTATTGCGAGTTTAGCGTTTGCATCCACACCAGAATATGTAGATTCTGCTAAAATTGGTATTCTCTTAGGCTCTTTTATATCTGCCATTATTGGATATGTGATTTTACGCTTAGATTCAAAACCAAGTATTAGCCAGACAAGAGATTAAGAATCTCTTTAAAACAAACGAAGAGTTCGTTTAAATGCTTGGAATTTATTTATCTTAATGGGCAATGTTTTATTGATTTTGTAAACTAAGTTTGATGATTAGGTTTCCAAATTATAGTCATTTCCGTAGTTAACGAAGATGTGATGAAAAATTATAAAGTAAAATAATGAGCACAACTGAACAAGCGTTAAAAGAACGGATTAAAGAACTGACTTGTCTTTATGAAGTATCTTCAATTATTGGAAATTCTAATGCCAAACTTTTAGAAGACACTTTAAGAGCTATTGCTTTTAGCTTAAAAAACGCATTTCAATATCCGGAAAAGACTGAGATTGTTATTAGCATAGAACAGCTTTTAATTAACACTCACGCATCATGCACATCACCTGATGAAAATTTGATGATAGAATCAAAAATCAGTATTTTCAATGAAAACAAAGGTCAATTAATTGCATACTCTGAAGCTTCAAACTTTGAACAAATTAATTTTTTAAACGAAGAACAATTACTCTTAGATAATGTAGCAATCAAAATAGGTAGCTTGTTAGAACGTATTGAAATTCAGAAAAATGAAACATCCTTAAAACGGCAAATGGAACGTGCAGACCGTTTGGGAATATTGGGAGAAATTACTGCTGGTATTGCACACGAACTTAATACACCATTAGCTAATATTTTGGGTTTTGCTGAATTGCTGAAAGATGATTTAAGTGCAAAAAGTGAGTCTACTGAAGATATTGATAAAATTATTCAGAATGCTATTTTCTCTAGGGAAGTGGTAAAGAAATTGATGTTTTTTGCCTGCGAAATGCCTCAAGAAAAGAAGCGCGTTAACATTGTACCTAATATTAAGAACGCGATTAATTTATTAGATGCTACTTTTAGAAAAGAGCAAGTAAAATATATTGTAAAAATTGAAGAAGAGGAATTGTGGCTAAGAGCCGATCCTATTCAGCTTACACAGATTATTTTTAATTTATTAATTAATGCAATATACTTTTCGCCTAAAAATGGATTAGTAACTATAGAAGCTAAATCAACAAAAAAAGATATTGTTTTAATGATTTCTGATGAAGGAAAAGGTTTTGTAACTGAAGATTTAGATAAAATATTTCAACCATTTTTTACCACAAAACCAACAGGTGATGGCTCAGGCTTGGGATTAAGTGTTGTGCATGGTATTGTGGCTTCTCATAAAGGAAGTATTGTAGCAGAAAACAATAAAAATAAAGGTGCTATATTTACAATAACACTCCCAAAAGATTGATTTTAAGCTATGCAGTTACGTAAAGAAAATATACTAATTGTTGATGATGATGTAAATATTATTGAACTTTTACAGCGCCATTTACAATCTTGGAACTATCATACTTTTAAGGCGGTCTCCGTAAAGGAAGCCGTGACAATTTTAAGAGATACAAATATCGATTTATTGATAACTGATTTAAAAATGCCAGAAATTGATGGTTTTGAACTTATAAAATTTGTTTCTGAGCATTACCCTAAACTACCCAAATTAGTAGTTACAGGTTATCCTTCAGTTCAAGATTCTCTAACTGCAATTAAATCTGGTGTGGTAGATTATTTAACAAAGCCTTTTACAAAAGACGAGTTAAAAAAGGCAATATCGAAATCTTTAATTAATCGAGAAAATAATACAATAAAGACAAATAAACCTACTGATAATGAAGGTAAAGCTTATGGTGAACTTATAGGGAATTCAGAAAAAATCAATAAGGTTATTCAAATTATTGAGCGTGTAAAGGATAATAAAGCTACCGTTTTTATAAAAGGGGAGAGTGGTACAGGGAAAGAGCTAGTAGCAAGAGCTATTCATTATCAAGGTAAGTTTGCTAAAGCACCGTTTATTGCAGTTAATTGTGGTGCTATACCAGAAAACTTATTAGAATCGGAATTGTTTGGGTATGTAAAAGGAGCTTTTACAGGAGCAGATTCAAATAGAAATGGTTTTTTTCAAGCTGCAAATGGTGGTACTATTTTTTTAGATGAAATAGGAAATGCTTCGCTAGCAGTACAATCGCGATTACTACGTGTGCTTCAAGAAAAAGAAGTGGTAAAAGTGGGAGCAACAAAAGCCGAAAAAGTTGATATCAGAATTATTGCTGCTACTAATAGTGATTTGCGAGAAATGATTAAGAATAATACTTTTAGGGATGACTTATTTTATAGGTTAACTGTTGTTGAAATTGATGTTGCACCATTACGAGAGCGTAAAGATGATATAGATCTTTTAGTGAATAAATTCCTTTTTAAATATGGAGAAGAGTACAGGGATCGTTTTTTAAAAATAACACCAGAAGCACTAGCTGTTTTAAAACGTTACAATTGGCCAGGTAATATTAGAGAATTAGAAAATTGCGTTCAACATGCTGTTATTATGTGTGATAAAATTGTTGATGTAAAACATTTACCTGAACACATGAAATACAATATTAACTTTTCTACAGAAGAACTGCAACCATTAAAAATTATAGAAAAAAAGTATATTGAAAAGGTGTTGAGAGCCACTGGTAATAACAAAACAAAGGCAGCCGAAATTCTACAAATAGACCGTAAAACAATTCGCCAAAAACTTTCAGAATAACTACTATTATTGATACATTTTTACGCAGTTGGGTAATTTTGTCTCAGTCTCTTCTCGTTTAAGATTTTTATTATATTTTATTTAGCCTTTTGTTTTAAAGGGTTTTTGTGATTTCAAATTGGTTTTTAAATACAATGGCACATGGATTGCCTTTAGTGTGTGTATAACACTAATATGTATTAATCATGAATCATTTTAATATTTGTCCAAGTTGTATGCACCGTAATTCTTGTGTGTTAACAACTCAAAAAGATAAAGTCTGGTCTTGTAGTGAATTCGATCAACAAAACCCAAAAGATGTTGTTTTAGATAAAGTAAAGCAACCTAAACGCAAACTAGAATTAGTTTAATCCCTTATTTATAAATCATGAATTTTAACGCTTTAATGTCTATGATAGCTAATATAGCTTCGGTAGAAAAAAAACCAAAATTTAGATCGTCTAGAGCTAAATATATAACAGAAAAATATCACGAGAGATCTATATCTAACCGTTATTTCAAATAATAGAAAAATTTAAAACACAAATATGACAGTATTAAAAGCAAGTGTAAAAAAGGCTACAAAAAAACAACCCTTAAGAGGGATGATGGATAATGTAATGGAGCAATTTAATAGTGCTGCAGATCATATTAATCTACATCCTAATATTAGAAAAATTTTAAGTATTACCAACAATGAGATTTTGGTGAATTTTCCTGTAAAAATGGATAATGGTGATGTAGAAATATTTACGGGTTATCGTGTGCAACATAATTCGGCATTAGGCCCTTATAAAGGTGGGTTGCGTTATCACCCAACGGTAGATTTAGATGCGGCTAGAGCATTAGCAATGTGGATGACATGGAAAACCTCGTTAGCTGGTTTGCCTTATGGAGGTGGAAAAGGAGGAATTAAGATAGATCCTTCTAAGTATTCAGAATCTGAATTAGAGCGTATAACAAGACGTTTTACGTATGCCTTAGCGGACAATATTGGTCCTGAACATGATATACCAGCTCCAGATGTTAATACAAATAGCCAAACAATGGCATGGATTGCAGATACTTATATGAGTACCAGACCACCTGCACAACGTACAGCAAATCAACATGTAGTAACAGGAAAACCAGATGGTAGTGGTGGATTAGAAGGAAGAGATAGAGCTACAGGCTTTGGTGTGTATTTAACTATTAAGTTTTGGGCTGAGAAGAATAATATAGATTTAAAGGGTAAGAAATACATTGTTCAAGGTTTTGGTAATGTAGGCTATTGGGCTTCACATTTTTTAGAAAAAGATGGTGCTAAGTTAGTAGCCGTTCAAGATGCATATGGAAGCATTCAAAATCAAAATGGGTTAAATGTTAAAAACCTATTTGATTATGCAAAGCTTAATAAAGGAAGTATTGTAGGTTTTCCTAATTCTGAGTCTTTGGATAAGGATGACTTCTTTGCTGTGGACTGTGATATATGTATTCCTGCAGCATTAGGAAATCAGATTACTAAGGAAAATGCACCAAAAATAAAAGCCAAGTTAATTGCAGAAGGCGCTAATGGTCCAACAAATGTTGATGGAGAAAGAATATTACTAGAAAGAGGTATAGCAATTATACCAGATATTTTGTGTAATTCTGGAGGTGTAATTGGTAGTTATTTTGAATGGCTACAAAACAGAAATGGTGAGATATGGCATTTAGAAGAAGTTATGGATAAACTAAGTAAAAAGCTAAGAGGTTCATTTAATAAAGTCTTCGATTATTCAGAGAGAGAGAAGATAGATACGCGTACTGCTGCATTTTGTATCGCTATTGAACGCATTGAAAAGGCCTATGTGCAAAGAGGTATTTTTCCTTAATTTTTTAGAATTATTTAAAATGAAATACGGAAGTATAATATTAGAAAAGAAGGAATTTGTTTATTTAAAACGCATTCTCAATATATCTGGTTACGCAGAAGATCACGAAACACAAAAGTGCCTAATAACATTAGCTAATGAGTTAAAGTCAGCACACATTGTTGATGATAGTGAAATGCCTAAGGATGTTATAAGGTTTAATAGCAAAGTGACTTTAGTTTTAGAAAATGGAATAGAGAAGGAATTACAACTTGTAATTCCTTCGGAAAGAGATATAAGATTAAATAAAATTTCTATACTTACTCCAATGGGTTCTGCATTGATTGGTTATTCAACAGATGATACAATTATTTGGGATTTTCCTTCGGGAAAACAGAAAATTAAAATAATTGATGTGGTCCAAGAGGAGAAGTTTAGAGCAATAGATATTTAAAAATCTTAAAATTAAAAGTATGACAACTGAAAACAATGAAATATTTCATCATGATACTGATATAGATGTTACACACAAAATTAATTCTGTTGAGTTAAATAACTGGATGAGTCATTTAAAGTATATCAAGAAAGAATTAGTTAATCTAATAGGTTTATGTACTAATGAACTTAACGGAAAGTTAAACGATGCGGATGTTATAGAACGTTTTAATAAGAAAAAGAATGAAAATGAAATATTATTAGACGCATTAGTAAAGTATGCTAACTCTAGAATTGATATCGCTGAGTGCGAAGACACTCAATGTGATATGGTTTATATTAAAGAGCACGAAAGCTATCGAAGAAGCTATTTGTACCATTTAGACAAGTATAGAAGGCTTAAAGATGAGTTTTTTAATAAGGCTCAAGGGAAGTTTTCATTGTTAAGTTAGATGCTGTTTCTTTATAATTAATTTTTTTAACCCTTTTACAACATACATTCAAAACTATAAGTAATCCTTAAGTTTTAATAACCATGAAAAGAAATTTTTATGGTTATTTTTTTTGACTTTAATTTTAGATGAGATTGATACTTTGTTTTTATGAGGTATTATTAAGTATAATGAGACTTGAAGAATAAAATAATAGATATGAAAAAGAAATATAGATATTAGCACTTAAATTAGTGAGATAACTTTTATTTTAACCAATAAATTTATTTCAGAGTCTTATTTTATGCTGCTAAAAACTGAACAAGAAAAACTAGAGTGGGAATTAATATATACTTATATTATCCCTATAGGAATGGGGATTATAGCCCTTTTTATACTGTTTAGATTGGTTATGATTTTTCAGTACTTTTATGCTAGGCATTTCAAAAAACCAATAGTTACTCACTTTTATTTTAAGCTTAAAAAACTTACTCCCATTCAGTTGTCAATTTTAAAAAACGAATATCCTTTATTTGGTAAGCTATCAGACAAGCATCAATCTTATTTTGAACATAGAGTAGCGACGTTTATAGATAAAACTCAGTTTATAGGGAGGCAAGACCTAGTTGTTACAGAGCAGATGAGAGTCTTAGTTGCAGCAACATCGATAATGCTAACATTCGGTTTTAGAAAATATCTTTTAGACTTGTTAAACACAGTTATCTTATATCCAAATGAATATTATTCTGAAATTAATGAAGCAAATCATAAGGGAGAAACAAATCCACAGTTGAAGGCCATAGTATTTTCTTGGAAAGATTTTAAGCATGGGTATAACATAGGAGATGATAACTTAAATCTTGGTATCCATGAGTTTGGCCATGCAATTCATTTAAACGCTTCTATGAATAATGATGTGAGTAGTTTAGTATTTAGTCAAGGTTTTCAGAATCTAACTTCCTATTTACAGAAGAATCCAACGCTTAGAGAAAATTTAATCGCTTCAAAATATTTTAGGGCTTATGCTTATACTAATCAGTTTGAGTTTTTTGCTGTGTTGCTTGAGAATTTTGTTGAAACACCAAAAGAATTCAAATCACAATTTCCACATCTATATGGCTATATAAAGCAAATGTTAAATTTTAAGTTTGCAGGTTATTAGAGACTATTTAAAATAAACCTTATTTTTAACCTAAAAATAAAACATGAAGAGAATATTGGTAACTGGAGGAGCTGGGTTTGTTGGTTCGCATCTATGTGATCGTTTGTTAAGCGAAGGAAATGAGGTCATTTGCTTAGATAATTATTTTACAGGTTCTAAAAAAAATATTGAGCACTTAATGGATCATCATTATTTTGAATTAGTGCGTCATGATATTATCAATCCTTACATGGTTGAAGTCGATGAGATCTATAATTTAGCCTGTCCTGCGTCGCCAATACATTACCAATATAATCCTATAAAAACGGTTAAGACCTCAGTTATGGGTGCCATCAATATGCTAGGATTGGCAAAACGCGTTGGAGCAAAAATATTACAAGCATCTACTAGTGAGGTTTATGGTGATCCATCCGTTCATCCACAACCAGAGAGTTATTGGGGAAATGTTAACCCAATTGGGTTGCGTTCTTGTTATGATGAAGGAAAACGTTGCGCTGAGACGTTGTTTATGGATTATCATAACCAAAATCAAGTAAAGATAAAAATCATTCGTATTTTTAATACTTATGGGCCAAAAATGCACCCTCAAGATGGTCGTGTAGTTTCTAACTTTATTATGCAAGCGTTACAAGGGGACGACATTACAATTTTTGGTGATGGAACTCAAACAAGAAGTTTTCAATACGTTGATGATTTAGTTGAGGGAATGCACCGTATGATGAACAGTAGAGATGGTTTTATTGGTCCTGTAAATATAGGCAACCCAATAGAGTTTACTATGTTAGATTTAGCTAAAGAAGTAATAGATTTAATAGGTTCAAAATCTAAAATTTCATTTCTTCCTTTACCACAAGATGATCCATTACAAAGACAACCTGATATTAGTTTAGCTAAGAAAGAATTAGGAGGTTGGGAACCTCAGATTCAATTAAAAGAGGGGCTTAAACAGACTATTAACTATTTTGATAATCTACTAAAAGAAGTATAAGATTTAGAAGTCTAAAACATAAAAAAAAGGTTCACAATTTAAATTGTGAACCTTTTTTTATGTTTTATTGTAAAGTCGTATTACAATTTAAATACGGCTTGTAAATGATATTGGTAGTGATTGTCATCGTAACCGCTATCAGGATGATTAAATGCAAATTTACCTATAGTCTGAGCTCTCAAACCAAACGTTCTACTATTATTTAGCCAAACTAAAACTCCTCCACCAAGGTTGGCAGACATATTTGTTTCATCTATATGAAAAAAGCCAATACCAGCATTAACATATAATTCTAGCCAATCGATACGGTCACCTAATATATGTTCTCCAAAATAATATTTTACATGTGTATCTAATGATAAGTAATTGTAATCTTCTTTAAGATTATTGTAATCACTATCTATTCTATTCTCAGTTGTAAAACCATTAAAGGTTATAGATTGTTCTATTGCGAATTTTTCAGTCCAATTTAACTCAACTGCTGCAGCAATAGGATTTTGAAAGCTCCAGTCTTCTGGGTGATAAATAGGTGATTGTGAACCTAAACTATTGATGGCGTTGACACCAACGCTTAAATACCAATCTTTATCACTTCTTTGTGCAAAAGCAGATAAACTAAAAGATACTAATAATGCAATTAAAATTAATTTTTTCATTCTGAAATAATTTTGTTCAAAGGTAAACTTTATGGATTATAAAACAAATATTGATTAAAAATTTTATAATATTAATCAAAAAAAACTAAAAGTGGTTCAAAATAGACTTAAAATGATTGAAAATTCTGTTTCTATCTGTTATTATGGCTTTTCTATACGTTTTATTGGATATAAAAAGCCATAATCTGTACAATAAAATAGGTGTAAATCTCATTACTCCTATTAGTTTATTCCAATTTTTATAAAACTTAAGGTGCTTTAACTTAAATAAATAGAAATTGGTAAAAATATTGGTTTTTACATTTGTCGAAACCCTTATATCTTCAAAAAATAGGCTCGTATATTTAAAGTAGTTTTTATATACCTTCTTTTTATACCATTCTTTGGCGCCAGTGTAACCGCGTTGTATAATAATAGTATCATAAGTAGATCTAAAACTGATACTATTATATAGTGCACCATAATCATTAATCTGAAAATTGAGAATATTATGCATTAAAAGGTGCTTTTTTGATGGAATATACACCGTGTTAATTTGTTTTCTTTCATTAAAGATGGCTTCAAAGTTTAGTGTATCATCATTATGAGTTGTGAAAAGTTTTCTATGGATTTCTACTGCTGCAATACGGTTATCTGTAAGTTTTGTTTTTAGTCTAGGTAGGTGTTTATGTTCAAAAAAGTCATGTCCTAATGTTTGGTCAGATGGGTAATAGCCATTATCACATAGTAATTGATATGCTTCTTTTAATTGTTCTGGTGATACCAATATGTCAATATCACCTAACATGCGCTCAGCATTATCCTCAAAACAGCCCGAAGCTAATAAAGCGGAGCCTTTTAAAAACACATGGTCTATATGGTTTAAATTAAATAATTGTGAGATAGAACGAATTTGTATAAGTATAATAGAATTTCTTTGTCTATTTTCACTTGTAATTAGTTCAAGATAACTTAATAGGTCTTCGGGTAATTTATGTAAAAGTTTTTTTGCTTTAAGTCTACAATAAATGACTGGTATAACATAGTGTTTACTGCCTTCTCTTACGATGTCTTCCCAGTCAAAGGCGGTATTACTGATCGTTTTCTCTAATTGAGAATCGTTAGTTTTGAAACTGAGAATATCTGCAATATGTTGATATGTAATGGCTAAATTATTCATAGGTTTCTCAATGCGCTACTAATATAAGCATTAAACCTTTTTGTTGAGTTGTTTAAATAATTTGGATATTTCATTGGTGACACTTTGTGTATCACTATATGTGAGTTGATAGATTTCTAATGTTGCTAACCAATCTAAAAATTGTCTTGCATGCAAAGGATTGGGTGATAACCAAGAATCAGGTATTATAGTTTCTAGTATCGTTTTAACTGATATGGGTTCTAATTTAGTTTCAGACTTTGCTTTGTAGTTTACCAAAATAATAGAACGACAAGGGTAGTGGTCTTTTTTTGGTTTTGTACAAGGAATATATTTTAAATAGCCCTTAGTTTTATTAAATTTTACAATTGGTAAATCTTTGAAATTTGAGACTAAAGGTTCGAGTAAATTAAATGCTCCTTGTTTTATTGATATGGCAGAAGGGTTATAATAAATCTCATTGTCTTCTGACAACATTGGAGAAACATCATCAGCGAGTAAATCAAAACCGTTGGCAGTTAATAAAGCACAAAGCGTACTTTTTCCTTTTCCCGAGTTTCCTACAAATAGAATAGACGAATTGCCATCCGTAATGGTTGAACCATGAAAGGTACCAATCCAATCGTTCTCGTCTTTATTGTGCAATGTGCAAAGTAATTGCATAATAAATTTTCCTTGCATCAGATGGTACTTGTGCTTTGAAACTTGAGATATTAATTGCTGATCTTTGAATAAAAATAAGTCGTCATTTTTTAAATAAATGTCGAATGTCGCTGAAACTTCATTTTTCGTCTCAGTACAATAATATGAAAGCGCTGGGTGAACAGTTTTTAAAACTAATTCTGTATCGTAATATATTTGAATTGTTTGTCCTTTAAAATCATATTGTTTAGAAATATGTCTTTTAGAAGTATCTAAAACAATCGAATCTATCTCTGGTGAAATATAAAGTTTATTACAGTCCTTTAAATAATTAAATAACGTCTCAGAAATGCTTTCGCTTTCTAAGACGTTAATATCATTTGAAATCATTGTAGAAAAATCAGCATTGGAGCTAGATTTTAAATAAGATTCTAAAAGCAAATTAAATTCTGGTTCAATGATACTATAGCTGTTAGATAATGCAAACCACAATATCCAGTTTTCACCAAACAATTTTTTATATGTAGGTGCTAAGTTAGTATTCAAAATAAAAACCGAAAATTAATCGAATGGGTCTCCACCTGGATCTGGTGGTGATGACGATTGTGCTTTAAGTGGATTTAAAATCACAAATGTTCCTACCGCAGTTAATGCAGCATACTTACCCATTTTTTGAATGGCTTCCTTACGAGTGATTTTATCTATGTTGTTGTCTTTCTTCATGGCTTTTGCCCTAAATTTGTGTTCAAAAATAATAAAATATTTTATTTATTAAAGTAAAATACGAAAAGGTTTACAATAAAAGTTAAAATTCTTTGATAAACCAATCTGATTCTTACTAATTTACATCTAAAGTTAGTGCTTTAATTGCACTAAAACTAGACTTCTGTATATATCTATGTAATAATTTTTAATTTGTTTTTATTTAAAATCACAATATATACAATATTTTCAGAAATCAGGTATAAGAATTTAACGTATAATTACTTTTTGTGTTTTGTTTTGCGTTCCGTTAGTTAATTGTATTACATAAATTCCTACAGTTAAATGGCTCGTATCTAAGCTTTGTAATCTGCTTGTACTGTCTAGGATTGTAGTGCTTACAACTCTACCTTGTATATCATAAATATAAGCTGTAGTGTTTTCTAATAATTGTCCAGCAATTATTGCAGTCTTATCATTAGCATTAGTATAGATAGATATATTGTCTAAACTATGATTTGATGTTGAAAGCGTACTTTCTGAAAAACGTAAGTAAAAGCGACCTACACCACTAAGGTTAGCAATAGGTGTCATTACATAGTCACTTGTATTTAATAGAGTTGATGTGTTTTCAACAGTATCATCCAAGTAAACGTCTACTGTACTTGGTAAATTGGTTTCACTTATGCTAAATGTAATTTGCTCACCTTGGTTTGCATTTACACCTAAAGGAATTGTAACGTCTAGATAATCTGTTTTTCCAAGAGCTTGAACTGCAAATGGAATTCCTGTATTGTCTTCAATTAATTCTGAATATAAGGCAAATGAAGGTGCCGTTCCTCCTAATAAACTTGCATCATAACCAGGGTCTAAACCGAGAGTAGAAGACTCTGTAAAGAAAATGTCAGTAATAAAATTAGCATTAGCGTTACTCAAGTTTAATTTTAAGTTAGATATTACTGAAGAATCTCTTCCAGCAATAAAATCATCGCCTCCAGCAGCTAAACGCATATCTGAGCTAGTTGTTGTAAACTCAATATTTCCACCTGTTGCACCTGAAGCTACAAAAAAGCCTTGTCCTGGTGCGATATTCATACTTGTATTTAACAAAGTACTAATTATAGTGTAATCGCCAGCAGATGTACCGTCTGTACTATCGTTATATCCATAGATTACAAGAGCACTAGGATCCAATAGGCTAGCATTATGGGATAAAAACTGTTGAGCATCTAAGTATGAAGGAAAAGGGTTTCCTATTAAATTTAGTTTACTAACAGTACCTTGATTAATTGCAGTTTGAACTAATCCAGTACTTACAGTACCTTCAAAGGTTACAAGATTACTTGCTTCTCCTTCTGTAATACCAGAACGATAACCTATACCCGCAGTTAATGGAGTAGTGTCAGTGTCATTCCAAAGTTCAAAAGGATTAGTACTACTGTCATTATCAAAACCACCAAATAGTACTTCTGGTCCAGAAGGGTTCGCTCTAATATTAGGGTTGTTTGCTATAAAAGTATTAAAAGCTTGACCAGATAGAGGTGCACTTATTAAATCGTTACCATTTACAGAATTGTTACTGTTAACATAACGATTGTATGTTACTGTGCCTGCAATAGTTCCATCTAAGATTAAACTTGAGTAACTAGTAGAAATAGATTCTAAAACTAAATCATTAGTTATTGTAAGTATTATGCCAGTATCAACAGTAAGGGCAGCACCAGGGTTTACAGTTAATAAATTAGCAGTAGTGTTTGTGTCAATTGTAGCAGTACCAGATGCGATTACTATATTATCAGCAGCAGTAGCAGTGCCATTAGGATTACTAGGTGACCATGAGCCAGCGTAAGTATAAGTTAAAATATATCCTGTTCCAGGTGTTCCACCATCGATATCTGAAGCATCCCAACTGGCAGCTAAAGAGTTATCACTAGTAACATCTACCAATTCTAAAGATGGACCATTACCATCTGGTGTTGTAGGCCACGGAGATCCGTCATCATAGGTAACAGTGTCAATGGTTACGTTAGAACCACTTGGCTCAAGTATAATTGCTATAGTTGTTGAACTATTTACAAGATTATTGGAGTCATCTGTTGAAGCCGTCGTTGCAGGCGTACTAATGACACTAACATCAGGTGTAAAAGGATTATCATTATTAAACGTGCCATCTCCATTACTTCCTAAAGCGATGGTTAAATAACTACCTGATGTAATTGTGATTCCGGTAAAATCATAAGTACTACCACCGTAAACTAATCTCCACTCGCTATCTAAGTTGATGTCAGTTAAAGAGGCATTATAGATTTCAATCCATTCATCATCAGTTCCTGAAGAGTTGTACATAATTTCTGAGATAACTATATCTCCTGCAACAGGAGCAGTGCTAGGTGCAATATTATTTGTTACTCCAGTGCTCCAAGTAGTATTTTTTCTAGTAAAAATGGTAAAATGATAAGTTGTACCGTTAGTTAAACCTGTTACGGTAACAGTTGTACCAGTACCTTTATAAACTGTAAATTCACCAGATCCTAAATCTGTTCCTGAACCAAAGTTTGCATCGGCAGTATAAGCAGAACCATCTCCTGTTGGTGTTACTGTTACTGCAGAAGTTGCTTTAGCTACTATCAATACTTCGTCAAAACAAGCCTCATTAGTCCAACTCAAATCTATAGTTGTATTTCCTGATATTACGGTAAAAGCCGTTACATCTGTTGGAGTAGAACAATCTGTTGTGAAGATCCCTGTTAACTCTGTCAACTCGTAACATGTATCAGTAGTGTTATATTCATATATAGCAACATAATAAGAGGTAGCTGGGTTTAAGCCTGTTACATTAACAGAACTTGTTGCAGATCCAGATTGGACTACATAATTCCCAGTGCCTATTTGGTCACCTGAAGTAAAAACAGTATTACCTGTGTAAGTTGTACCATTTGAAGGGTCGGTATCTACAGCAGATCCCTCTTTAATTAACACCAATACCTCATCTCCATTTCCTGAAGTCCAGTTTAAAGTTGCAGATGCAGTGCCTATTGCAGTTGTATTATAAGCAGTTGCTTGAGTTGTAGGAGGTGTACAAGCTCCAGTGAATGTGAAGTTTGTTAAATCAAAGGTTTGAGATGATCCAGAGGTAGCCCAATTGGCTGAGTCATATATTAAAGATAAATAAGTAGCCTTATCTTGACCAATTCTAGTACCTATGTAGATACCATTGTCTCCACCATAATATATGGCATTTGTTCCTATTGTTAATCCAGTACCCGTTAAAGTGCCAGCATCACCACCATCTTCTCCAGCAAAACCAAGTATAGTATAAGTTCCAGAATTGTAGATATTAGTAGATGTTTGATATAAATAGAAACCATCACCACTATTACCAAGTGCGAAGCTACCAGCTTTTTGGCTAACGGTTCCTCCTACACTTGTGCCACTTGTATCTATTGTAAATACAGTGCCAGCAGTTATGGCTGGTGTAATCCATTCATAGAATCCTTCGCCTGAATTGAAAGAAGTGCCTCCCCATTCCTCATCTGTAAAAAAGACAGATTCACCTGAAGGGATATCTTCTAGTGCAACAATTAGTACCTCTTCGTCATCAACACTTAGGCCAATAATAGCTAAATCACCAGGCGACAATGTTTGAGAAAATCCGAAACTGGTAATCATTAAAGTAAATAAAAGTGTGTAAAAATTTTTCATAGGTTAATTTTTTCTATTCGAATTTTTCTATTCGAATTATTTATTCATAAAATTAAAGATGTCAAAAATACTAAAACTTTAATTTATAGAATATTTTAAATATTAATAAACTGTTAATTGGACACCATTTTTATTTTTAGGTCACTATTCTTGAGTTTAATAAAAATGTTCTTCCAATTTATTTACACCAAAAGCGCATCCTATAAGGATGCGCTTTAAAATTTATTTTAATAAAATTTGACTTATCTAATAATCACTTTTTGTGATTTTTGTTGAGATCCATCTATTAAAGTTACTACGTAAACACCATCTTGGAAATCAGAAGCATCTATTTCGTTCACTAAGTTATTACTTTCTAAATCTGTACTATAAACCAATCGTCCTTGAATATCATGGATTGTTGCAGTAGTACCTTCATTAATAATACCTTGAATAAATATTGATCTTGGAGACTTCTTAGTATAGATTTTAATACTATTAAAGTCTTCATCATTTAAAGATAATGTATTATCTGTAACACGTAAGTAGAAACGACCAGTACCATTTAAGTTGGTAATTGGTGTTATAACATAATCACCATTGTTTAATAATGTTGACGTATTATTAACTGTATCATCTAAATAAACATCTACTGTAGTTGGTAACGTAGATTCTGTAATTGTAAACGTTAATTGTTCACCAGAATTAGCATTAACACCTAATGGAATTACAACATCCATCATATCTGATGTATTTAAGGATTGTAATGCTATTGCTAAGCCTGTATTCTCTTGTGCTAAATGAGAATAGAGTGCAAAACTTGGAGGTGTTCCCCAAACTTTACCGTCATAACCATGGTCTGCACCTTGGCTAGATTCTTCATTAAAGTAGAAACGTGTGCTATAGTTTTTGTCTGCATTACTTGCATTAAGCTTGAAGTATGTTAATATGTTAGAGTTACGACCAGCAATAAAGTCATCACTACTACCTGTACTTCTCATATTAGGATCAAAAGTCAGGTCATAACCTGCAACTTGTGCATCGTCTGCTGCTAACAAGAAACCTTGTCCTGGAGCTATTAACCTCCCATCAAGTGCATCTGCTAAAGTACTAACATTATATCCATCTGATGCGTCACCATCATAGCCATAAATACCAGAAAGATCTTCTAATAAATTGTAATTGTATACTCCTGATCCAGTTGTTCCAACTTCATAAAATAGGAAGTTAAACATATTGATATATGAAGGATAAGGGTTACCCACAAGATTCCAGTCAGGATGATTAGGACCTTCATCCGTAATATTAACAGGAACAGTAGTGGTCGGTACAGTACCCGTAAAGGTTAATGTAGTACCAGCATCTGTAGCTGCTCTATAGCCAGTTCCACTAGTTAAAGTTGCAACTGTCGCATCTGTATAGTTAACATATGCACCAATAGATTTATCAAAAGGAGCCCAAGCATAAGTTGTTGGACTTGTTTGTCCGTTGTCTAATAAATCTGAAGCATTGGTGTCAGAGAGTAAAAAGTTAGCCCAAGTTTCACCTGCAAGTGGTGGAGAGATAAGATCATTACCTCCACTATTAGAATTAACATAACGCTCATATTTTATGGTTCCGACAATAGTACCATCGTACATTAAACTAGAGTAACTGTTTGAAACAGACTCTAAAGTAACATCTCCATCTACCGTCAATGTTACACCGGCATTAATTGTAAGACTTGCTCCAGGATTAACAATAACATTATCTGCAGAGGTATTGACTGAAATAGCAGCATCACCAGAAGCTACAATAATATCATCATTTGTTGTAGCCGTACCATTAGGATCACTTGGTGACCAAGTACCGGTATAAGTATAAGTAACCGCAATGACTTCTTCAACTTTAACGTCATCTACAATTACACCACGACCATAGTCACCAGTGCCTTCAAATGCGATATAGTATTCTGCACTTGGATTTGGTAACTCGATAGTTTCTTCCGTCCATGTAGTTATACTACTAGTAAATGTTTGACCAGGTATTAGAGTCCATGCTCCTGCTTCTGAAGTCTTATAATAAACTCTTAATTCATCTTGATCAGAACCCCAAGCTTCTTGTGCATGCCAAAATGATAAGGTTGGTGCAGATATACCACTAATATCTAATTTTGGTGACACTAATTTTACAACTCCAGTTCTAGAGGTGTCATAAAACATAGCATTAAACGCTCCTGTATGAGCAGATGTTATTGTACCACCTTGGCTACCGTTATTGTAGGTCCAGTTAGCACTTCCAGCTTCAACTTCTTGAGACCAACATGCTGGTAGTATTCCAGATTCGAATCCTTCATCATATGGGAAAGTATTTATTGCTACTAAACAAGGATCTGCACTAGTAGTTGCACTAGCAGATGGAATTGTTCCGTCTGTTTTGAAATCTATTAGTACACCAGAATTGGTATATGGATAAATTTCAAATTCGTATAGTGTACTAGCGTTTAAGTTTACTACGGTATATGATTGTAAACCAGAAGCTCTTTTAAATTCAAATTCATCGTCAGACCAATCTATATCATTTGATGGGTCAGTACCATCTACAATTGTAGTGAATACTCCTGCACCGGTTTTACCAACTATTACATATCCATCTGCTGGTTGAGTACCATCATTATCATTCCACGTTAACGTAATTTGAGAATCTGAATCTGCTACAGCAGTAAATGCTAATACATGATTTGTTGGTTCTGGTATTGGGTTTACAGTTAATTGACCAGAAACATAGTTTGTACCATCCCAGAAGTTACCATCAGTACTTCCTGGGTTTATACCACCATATGCAAAGTCTCCGTTATCTACAGAGAAACGACTTACATAGTAATATGTTCCAACGTCTAGACCAGATCCAATTTCAGCTAGGTATTCGTCATTATTACCACTATCGGTATTATAAGTTGCTGCTACCCATGTCCAACCAGAAGCAAAATCTGCTGTAGTTGTTGCATCAGTAGTATTGTAGCCAATCCAAGATTCTATGTTTGCACCTTGTCCTGCTGGTTCAGTTACACCAGGTTCATAGATTTGAGCATATACATCAAAGTTACTTCCTACAACTATACTACCACTATTTGGAGACTGTAAATTACAGAAGTCAACAAAATTAGGTGTACTTGCGTTAATGAATAGTGTCCCTGAATCAGAGGTGTCAGATGTTGAAACACCGAAATTGCTACCAAAAGTTACTTCGTAAGCACCAGCAACGATGTAATAGGTGCCAGCAGGTAAACTAGCTTCAGTTAACAAACTCAAAGTACCAGTTCCGCCATCATCATTCATACTAATGAAGTTACCAAATTCATCATAGAGACCTATTTGTGTATCTATACCAGTTGAAGATTCAGTATCTACTGTTATTTCTGTACAGCTACCATCATATATCAATTCTACCCAAACAACATCGTCTGTAACGGATACGTAAGCACCATTGTAACTATCAGAATCACCACAGCCAGCTATATTAAATGTAGCAACTGTTGTTGGAATAGAAGCAGAGTTCACAGTTAATTGACCTGAAACTGCAGTTGTTCCATTCCAAAAATTACCATCAGTACTTCCTGGATTAATACCTCCATAAGCATAAGCTCCATTGTTATATGAAAAACGACTAGCATAATAATATACACCTGGTGTTAAAGTTGCACCAAACGTGACTTGATATTCATCATTATTACCATTATCCGTATTATAAGTAGCAGCTATCCATGTCCAACCTGTTGAAAAATCAGCAGTAGTTGTAGCATCTGTAGTGCTGTAACCAATCCAAGATTGAATATTTGCACCTTGTCCTGCTCCATCTGTTACACCAGCTTGGTATATCTGCGCATACGCATCAAAAGTACCTCCTTCAGTAATTGTTCCACTATTAGGTGATTGTAAATTACAAAAATCAACAGTGTCATTTGATTGAGTGCTTACATTGATGTATAATATACCTGTTGTCGTTGTATCTGTTGATGTTACTTCAAAATCAGTACCAAATGTAGTCCCAGATGCTCCAGCGGCAATATAATATGTACCATTCGCAAGACCAAGTTCCATAAATAAACTTTGTGGGTCTATTGCAGTTCCTCCTTCGTCGTTAGTACCAACTAAATTACCGTCAGTATCGTAAATACCAATTTCTGTATCAAAGTCAGATGTGATAGTATCAACTGTAAGTGAAGGACAACTACCAGTGTAATTAAGTTGTGCCCAAACAATGTTTGATGCACTAGCATCAAAAGCTCCATTGTAACTGTCTTCATTTCCTATTCCACATGCTGTAATGTCTAATGTTACTGTGGTGGTTGGTAAAGGATTTGAAGTTGTAAATGTAAATGGACCTTCCCATACACTCAACCCGTCAGCTACTCCGCAGTCAGATCTAATATATGCTTCATAGTTAGTGGCTGCCATTAAACCTGTTTCTGTATATGGATTAGCTGATGTTGCTGTTCCGGCACCACTAGGAATACCTGTTCCTTCTGCTTGAACTACAACTTCCCAGTCTGTTTCAGTTGTACCAGGAGTCCAACTTAATGTAGCTGAATCTCGAGTAACACTATCAAGTGTTATGTCCGAAGGCTCAAAACATGATGGAATGGCTTCCCAAACAATATCATCTAAATATACATAGGTATATGTTGATGTTGATAACCTTCTAATTGCAATGTAAGTATCAGTTCCTGCATATGCTGCAAAAGACATTTCATATTCTGTAAAGGTACCGTCAATATCTATTGAAGATAATGCTGTGAACGTTGAACCGTCTGTAGGGTCCGTTACTGTACCTATTTCAATATCTTGAGTAGCAGTAGTATTACGTGCATAAAAACGTAATCTATGTGTCCCATCACTTAAATTTGATAAATTAGGTGAGACAAGCATTATATTTGATGTAGCAGCAGAATCTGAATTGTAAAGGCTAATCCCATTCGGTAGAGAATTATCTGCACTTGTACTTGATGTTACGCTGGCAAAACTCGATGCACCATTATCAATAATACTAGACCAACAACTCGGTAAATCTGGTGTTGTAACAGCATCAAAATTCTCATTGAAATCAGTAATAGCTACACAACCTGTTGTAAAATCTAATGGGCCAACCCATCCACTAAAACCATCAGCCACACAATTCGCTCTTACATAAACTTCGTATGCTGTTTGTTCTGTTAAACCTGTTTCAGTATGTGGATTAGTAGTTGTTGCAGTACCAGCAACAGTTGGAACCCCTGTTCCGTCTGCTTGCACTACAATTTCCCAATCTGTTTCAGTATTTCCAGCCGTCCAACTCACGGTTACATCGGTTGCAGTAAAACTATCTATAGTTAAACCTGTAATGTCTAAACATGTTGGTGGTGTTCTCACTATAAATTGCCCAACATGGAAATCATAATCTGTACCACTAGCCGTACCATTAGAAGCCCAGATTGCAAATTGTACATTGCCTGTAATTGCTGTTAAATCTTCTATATATTCTGTACCTGTAAAATCAGGTTCATTTCCTACATTCCATGTCGTAAGGTTTACCCACGTTGTACCACCATCTGTACTACTTAATAGTTGTACTTCATCATCAGTACCCATGGTGTCATCGGTGTCACCATTATCATAGTCCGTAACTGCTACATTAAGTTCTAATTGGTAAGGGCCTCCTGTAGATAAATCAAATACTGGTGATAGTAACCAATCTCTTATAGCAGTAGTGCCATAGATATTAATTCTATTACTATAAATGCCCGCGCCATAATTATTATCATCTCCTGAGCCATCATTTTTCCAAGAAGAAGAGCCTAGTCCAGTAGGACCTGTAGCAACTTCTCCATTAGTAGCTTCTGACCAACATGAATCAGGGACATTAACAGACATATCTGCAAAATAATTAGGAATTGTATAATCACAAGGAGTAGTGAAATCTACAGGGCCAATCCAAGCACTAAATCCATTAGCGGCACAATCTGCTCTTACATAAACTTCATAAGCTGTCTCGCCAGTTAAACCACCTTCGGTATGAGGATTAGTTGTTGCTGCTGAACCTGCTGCAGTAGGAACTCCTGTTCCGTCTGCTTGTACTGCAACTTCCCATGCTGTCTCTGTATCCCCATTAGTCCAACTAACTGTTACATCAGAAGGTGTAAAGCTATCAATCGTAATTCCTGAAACATCTAAACATGTAGGAGGTGTTCTTACTATAAATTGTCCGATATGGAAATTATAATCTTCAGTATCATCTACAGTTCCGTCAGAAGCCCAAACTGCGAACTGAACAGTACCAGTATAAGCTGTTAAATCTGCGATATATTCTGTACCAGTAAAATCTGGTTCGTTAGCAGCATTCCATGTGGTAATATTTACCCATGTTGTACCACCATCTGTACTACTTAATAATTGTACTTCATCATCAGAACCCATAGTGTCATCTGCAGTGCCTGCAAAATCTGTAACGGCTACATTCATTTCTAATTGATAAGGACCACCTGTTGATAAATCAAATGTTGGTGATAATAACCATTCTCTATCTACATTAGAAAAAAGATTTATTCTATTAGAAGAACCAATACTGTATGAACCTGTTGTCCAATCTGACGTGCCAGAACCACTTGGTCCAGCAACTATTTCACCATCATTAGACTCATCCCAACAGGTGTCAGGAACATTCGTTGACATATCAGCAATGTATTCTGGAACAATATCACTACAGAGTGTAGTGAAATCTACTGGACCTACCCATTCGCTAAATCCATCAACTAGACAATTTGCTCTTACATATACTTCGTAAGCCGTGTTTTCAGTTAAGCTAGAATCTGTGTGTGGATTGGTTGTTGTAGCCGTACCTGCACCTGTTGGTACACCTGTACCATCTGCTTGTACTACTATTTCCCAATTTGTTTCTGTATTCCCATTAGTCCAGCTTATTGTTGCTGTTGTATCTGTAAATGTATCAATAGCTAAAGCTGTAAGATCAGGACATGCTGGGTCAAATATGTTAACCGTATCAAAAGCAACTCCTTCGTCGTTTCCAAAACCATCAGATCCAAAGGCTACACGCAATATAACACTGCTTTGACCTCCAAGATCAGTTAGGTCATTCTGTGCAAGAAGCCATCCATCAGATCCACTTCCATCTCTTCCTGTCCAACCAATTTGCTGTGCACCAGGTGTTCCACCTATAGTACCATCGTTATACCAATTGTCAGGGTCATTCAATGCACCTACGTTTTGCCATGTACTTCCGTCATCAATAGAGGACTGCAATACCATACCATCCCAACTAAACTCTGATTCATACCAAATACTAAGTTCAATAATAGGAGCTACTAAAGTTGAAAAATCAAAAGGTGGACTAATTACAAACGAATCTTCACTAGAATTATAACTACCATCTAAGTTTGTTACCCATGCATTGGCACCAGAATCTGCACTATTAATAATAGTATTTGTAGGTGCTCCAAGTTCCCATGTTCCACTAGTGGTATTATCTGCTGTCCAATCTCCAGGACCTGATTCAAAATCTTCAGTGTAAGGAAATGTTGTAATTTTTGTTGCTGCAGTGGTAAAATCGAAAGGACCTACCCATTCGCTAAATCCATTAGCACCACAATCAGCTCTTAGATAAACTTCGTAAGCTGTAAGTGCTGTCAAGCCACCTTCAGTATGGGGATTTGTAGTTGTTGATGTGCCAGCTGCTGCAGGAACTCCAGTTCCATCTGCTTGTACAACAATTTCCCAATCGGTTTCAACATCACCAGCTGTCCAACTAATTACAGCAGTAGTATCAGTAATACTATCTAAGGTTAATGCAGTAGGATCTAAACAAGTAGGTGCTTCTTTAAAGGTAACATCGTCAATAGCGATATCATTTTCATAATTAGAAGTTGTCGCTGTGTCTATTACAAATCTAACTTGTATATCACCAGTAATGGTAAGTGTAGACAAATCTACAAGTACATTCTCCCAGCCATCTACATCACCGTTACTATCGGTGTAAACTTGATTCCAAGCAGCTCCATCGTATACTTCAGCAGTAATAGTATTTGAATTTGTGCCTCCAGCAACATAATGATATACATAAAATTCTAATGCTGGTGTGGTAAGTGCACTTACATCAATAAAAGGTGAGGTTAATGTTGCATCTGTAGTTGTCGTTGTTGTTGATGCATCTACATAAGCAAAGTAACCACTACCAGAAGTATGATCTGAGTATGTATTTCCAAACGTAGGCGCTGTTCCAAATGCCCAAACTCTTGTATTAGAAGAAGAGCTCGACCAACAATTTGGAATTGTACCTGCATTTTCAAAATCTTGTGTGTAAGGTGCGGTAAATGTAGCACATAATGTCGTAAAAGTCACAGGGCCAACCCAGTTACTAAAGCCATCGGTATCGCAATCTGCTCTTACATAAACTTCGTAAGCAGTTTCTGCTGTTAAACCAGTTTCGGTATGTGGGTTAGTTGTTGTTGCGTTACCTGCGCCAGTTGGCTCACCTGTTCCGTCAGCTTGTACAACAATTTCCCATTCTGTTTCAGTGTCACCAGCCGTCCAGCTAATGTTAGCTGTAGTATCTGTGAAACTATCTATAGTTAAGCTTGTGATATCTGGACAGGCTGGTTCTGTAGTAAAATCAACTGGTCCTACCCATGCGCTAAATCCATTACCAAGACAATTTGCTCTTACATAAACTTCGTAGTCTGTTTCAGCTGTTAAGCCTGTTTCTGTGTGTGGGTTAGTTGTTGTTGCAGTACCT
>TARA_R110002111_G_scaffold67833_2_pt1 | contig 31277 bp, 25 predicted proteins | sample TARA_R110002111 | Tara Oceans TARA_R110002111 (sample SAMEA4397363) | marine metagenome | biome: Polar Biome; feature: [ZZZ] marine water layer (ENVO:01000295); material: water (ENVO:00002006), including particulate matter (ENVO:01000060) such as... | depth 199 m | reverse complement strand
GGGATTCCTCCCTGGGCATCCACTGTAAATAGTTTTTGGTGTGCAGGGTTGCCGCTCAGCCCATTGAATGAAAAAAGCAATGAGCCATCCGCATTCCAGTCTAATAGTCGCTCGTTAGCGGGGTGGTGTGTGACGCGATATGGGATGCCGCCTTCTGCATCGACTGTGTAGATATCACGATCGCCTTCATAGTTGCCAACAAATGCGATGGTGTTTTCGTCAGGGCTGAACTTTGGATGTTGTTCTTGACCTGCAGGGCTCGCAATGGGATGTGCGACTCCGCCTTTCCGATCGACCATCCAGATATCATTTGCATAGACAAACAGGATGTTGTCCTTACCAACATCTGGGTATCTAAACATCCCGGAGTTTTGGGTGTTGTCTTGTGCAAGAAGTGGGGTGGCAGCCATCGCCACACCTGCTGCACTGATGAGCAGTGTCGTTTTTTTCATTTGTCATTCCCGATTCAAGAGGAAGGTGTATTGGTGCCAAACATTCTGGCATTGACATTTTATACCGATTTATCGTTAATGAGTTTCAGTAAAACACAAAGTAGTGTTCCATTGAAGGTGGAAATTTGAAGAGATATGGAAATCCGATACAGTTCGCTTGATTGTATAAAGATTGGTGCTAATATCCCTTCCTGATTGCGGGGTAGAGCAGTCTGGTAGCTCGTCGGGCTCATAACCCGGAGGTCATTGGTTCAAATCCAGTCCCCGCTATTCTTTGACTAAACAAAGTAGGATACAAGCCGATTTTGACCATTTGACGGTCAGGTTCGGCTTGTATCTTATTGACATAGCAGGCAATAAGGCTTCTACGCTCTTCGAGTGATCCAGAAGCCATCACCTCTTCGAGATGGTCAAACTCGGAAGCAATCCGACTTCGCAGGTCTTCAACCGCTGGAAAGCTCACACTCGCTTTGCTCTTGGATAGTTCAGACTCAATCCGCTCCCGTTCAGCAGAGAGATCGTTGGCTTGCTGATAGATGCCGAGTGATTCAGCCGTGGCGGGGTCGAGGGCCAACAAATGATCTCGGAGTTTGGCAAGTTTCTGATCCAGATCGGCGAGCCGACGGTTCAACTGATCATGGCTATCAAACTGGCTGCCTTGAAGACTACGAAGTTCATCTTGGACATATTTATGAAGTTTCGAATCATCTCTGAGCTTGATGAGATCATTACGGATCAATGACAACACATGATCCTCAACCAAGTTTGCTGGCACGCTGTATCGCTTGGGACACCGATCCTTGTGTCCGGCTTGGTGAGTGCAGCAGGTGTAGTATCGTGTTCTATATCCCTTGCTATTAGTCTGGGTAGCACCTGTGAGCTTGCCGCCGCATACACCACAGAACATCAAACCGGTAAGGAGGTAGTTGCTCTTCATGGCATTGCCACGATGATTTGTCTTGTGCTTGCCTAAGGATTCTTTGCGCTTCATTTGGACGGTATCAAATGTATCTTGATCGACAATGGCTGGCCATGCTCCCTCGCAGATGATCCAATCATCTTGACCTCGTTTTTCAATCCCCTCGTCTTTTCGTTCAACGCTTGAGCCGTTCTGGTATCGGTGCCACTTACTTAGTGTTCGGCGGTTATACACACACCTACCAATGTAGGCAGGATTTTCCAGCATCGGGACAATCGTTTGAACAGTAAACCCGTTTCCGCGTGATGTGCGGAATCCCATATCATTGAGATATTCTCGCAGTTGGCGAGTTGGTTTACCTGCTGCATAATCACTAAATATTTTTTCTACTGCTCGCACACGGGATGGTTCAGAGAGAACCAAGCTGCTGACTTCATGCTCTTGCTTCTTATGACTCTTACCTTTGGGAAGCAAATCTATTTGGGCACCTGTGATTGCATCGAGAACGATCTGGCCACCGTCTTCTTTACTTCGTACGATTCGCTTTGGTGTGTCACCGTCGAGTATCAATCGATCAAAGCCAAAGGGTGGGGGACCGCCGCTCCAAAGGCCGCGCTTTGCACGATCGACTGTTCCTCGCATTGTGTCTCGGCTGAGCTTGCGAAGATAATCTCCATTTTGGAAATGCTCGACATAACTCATTAAGCCCGAAGCAAATGATTTATTTGTTTCTTGACCATTTGCTGCAAACACAACCCGTGATCCAGTTTCTTGGAGTTGGCGTTCGATGAGTAAACCATCGAGAGCATCTTTGGGGCGAGCAATTCGGTTCCGATCCCAAGCCATGACCACATCAACATCAGGAGACTCTGAAGCGAGTAGGAGTTCTTGGAGACCAGGTCGATTGAGATCGCTTCCGCTGATCGCATCATCACAATAGACTGCTTTGAGTGTCCAGCCTTTAGAATCAGCAAATGCTTCAAGCTGTGTTCGTTGCTGTTCGAGTGATTCCTCTTGTCGATCGGTCGAGCGTCGTATATATCCAATTGCTTGGGTCATGCAGTGGCCTTTCTATATGTCACATAAATTGTATCATCGAAAAGCATGAGGTGTCATTCAGGCTTGAAATCATTCCCACTTCGATTGTGCTTGGCCTGCTTCCTCAGAACGCGTTTGGTGAACTCATCATCATCTAAATATGAAGACTTCAAAGCCTCCTCAACGGCGTGAATGATGTGAGATCGTCGATCCAAAGTGTCTCCATGTTTAAGTTCATTGGTATTGAGGTCAATACTGAGATATGAGGCAAGACCACCGAGTGCTTGAGCTGCGAGTCGTTGTTTGTCCACATTGACTGATCGGTTTCTTACAAGAGGTTCGCCGCCTTGAGTATTCATGAAACCATTTTCGACAACAGACCACCAAGGAATCAGGTGTTGCTGGGTATGGTGCAACGATGCATCAGATACGATTTTGAGCCAACTCTGTGCGCAGTACAACCAAAGTGGGACAATCAAGTAGGTTAAAGCAACCCAGTTAATGAGACCCAGTTCGACAAGTGCTTCTCGTCGGATTTGGAATTCAGTTCTGATGATCCGGTGCTGATCATCAATTGATTCAATTCCCCAAATTTCATACATCCAAACCTTATTGGATTTCGCTTTTATTTCCATTGGTTTGTCGTAGAGTCTTGCACAAATCTTGCCCTTACCAATTGAGAAACCAGATAACTCTCGGCTTTGGAAGTGTGTGTTGATATTCCTCGCGCGTGTTACGAGTGATTGAATCAAGTTACTGTTCCAGACTTCGAGTGGGATCAGCGTATCTACGCAGATATCTACTCGGCTTGGTTTTATGGATTGAACTTCTCCTCCGAGTGATTCAATAAGCAACGCCACTCGCTCAACCGTGGCTTGTGGCCCATGTGTCCATAGAGTTTCGCTTCGGATATCAACCATTACGCTTGGGCGTTGATGTGGTTCTAGCCAGTTGCCGATTCTCATGCCCATCTCATGACTGGTTAAAAGCCATTCATACCCGCCTGTGCCATGGGGCTTGACAACAAAGTGCCAAGGTGATGTTTCATCATCAATGATGAGTTCAGCAGGTTCATCTTCCTTTTCGAGTTTTGCTTTGGCTTTGAGTTCTGATAATTGCTTGAATGTTGTGTCGTTGACCCAATTCACATTCAACGCGAGGACGAGCGAGTCGATCCCGCTGGCTAGCACCCGCGCAGACTCGTTTTGTTCAAGTTTCACTTTAGAGGGGGGGCTGTTAGTCATTCGCCCCCCTTGTCAGAGGATTGGGAGTGATCTGTGCAATCACGGGGCCGTGATCTGAAGATTGCAGGCCCGGATCTCTGACGACGGGCCTGTAATCTTCAGCCCCCGCCCCACCCCCTTGGCCGGTTGCATGGTGTGGGGAGCAAGACGAAGAGTTAGAGCTTTGAGCAAGGTTCTGGCGGGCGATGAGCGAGGCGAGTAGTCGACGTGCAGTGTCCTCGAAGAAGAAAACGCCTTCCGAGACTGTTTGATCCTCGATTACCCATTGTGAGCCTTGAGACCCGGTAGCAACAGCGGTCGGCGTGGGCGTGCCGCCACCACACCTTCCCGCTTCGTTTGCTGTTCTGTGCTTTCCTTGGCCCTTGTCCATAACCCGAAGGTATGAGATGGGTCAGGTGAATACCGGGACATCTGGCGAGCGATCTTGTGTCCCGTTAGTCAACATGATCTGGAATGGATGGCCAGTTCCGGTTTCGTTGAACAGCTTTTTTCATTGCATCCGGGCTTGGCGAAAGTGCGGTATCAATTCGAGCCGATCGGACTTTGGATATTGCGTCAAACAAGTCGGTAATCTCTGGAGAGGTTACTTTGCAATGAGCCTGTATTGACAGTTGTGAGATTAACCCTGCCAGTCCTAGCCGAACAGATTTCGGAGTGAGTTCGGCCTTAGGACTACCAGCCATAGCGTTACTGAATCGGCTCTTTTCGCTTCGTGTCCCGTTGTGCATGATCTCATGCCAGAGGGCAGCAATGCCAGGATCACGCACAATCGACTTATCAAGCCTCAATAGTTTGTCAAGTGCATCATGATCACCGAGCCTCGCTTGCCGAAGCAGGAGCTGGGGATAAGTGCGATGTAGAATCCAGCATGGGAGCCACACACGGATATAGAACTGGCCAGTAGCTGATGCAATAAGCTCATCGAACAGATTGGGAGAGTCATCCGTTTCAGGTTCAGCTTCATCATCGAGTTGATCAAGCAATGCCTTGAGAGTGCGATCATCTGGTGGAAACGGAATGCCTTGGAATAGCTGTACGAACTGCTTTTTTTCCTCATGTGTCATTTCCTTAACCTCAGCTTCGATCTCTTCGGGTGTAGCTTTGGCTTGCAAGCGCAGGCTTGCTTGAATGTCAGTAAAGGTGAGTTCTGCAGGGAACCCATGGGCAATGCCTATCGCATTGATGAATGGTAGGTGGTTTCGGTATATCTTCAGCCATTCGCTTACATGTGGTAGCGGTGGAAGTGGCATGGGTGGCTTTGTTCGGCTGATACCCCATGAGACCAAGCTTTGGACATTGTCAGCTCCGGCAGCGATCTGAACAGCCAGCAGGACAAAGCCGAGTGGTTTTCCATTTCCTATAAGATTGTGATAGGCTGCATTTTCGGGCTTCATCAGTCTTCAACTTTGAAATATATGAATCTCGATCATTCTAATGCCCTTCGGATTCATTAGGATTGTCTTTGACGGAGATTGTTTCAATTTTTAATGCATGTGCAATTTCAATAGCAATCGGTGCAAGTTGTTCGATTTGCTGGTCAATGATCTCGGTGATCCTAGTTTGAAAATGAATGCGATGTTCCTTTGGTGCTCCGTTGTAGCATTTCAGATTCACATTTATATTGAGTTGGTCTGCAATCCATTGGCATCCAGTTTCACTTCTCTCTTCAACAATCGGCAGCAATACAAGGTATACCAAGTTCTTGTCATCCGTGCATTCTGCCATAGGGGCAATAATTTTCCCAAATCGCGAAAAATATGTCTCTCTTGAAAATTCAAGAGATGGTTTGCAAATTTCATCTAAAAGTGATTTTCCTAGCATTATCAATGAGTCTTCGGAAATGGAATTTGTAATAGATTCCCAGTGTTCATCATTAAGTTTGCCGTCCCAATTATTTGAAATTATTTCCTTCGCAGACAATTTGATGGCCTGTTGTAGATTGGAACCCAAGTTGTGTTCGATTTTGTTATTTTGCAAAGAGGTTAAAAGCGATAATAGCAGGTGCTCGTCTTCATTATGGAAGCTGGTCAGCCAGTCGCTCTTATCAATTTCTTTAAGTTGGGCTACTAGCCAAGCAGTGTATGTCGTTGGCAGAGAATCGGCGTGTGCAAATAAATCATTGTGCAAATCGACTTCAGATAGTATTAATTCGCTTGATTGGAAATCTGTTAGCAAGCTTGACTTATCAATATAATGATATAGTAAATCGTCATAGTTGAGGGCAGTTCTATTCTCTAGTAATGAATAAATCTCAGACCAATTGGAACGCAGGTGCTGAGGAGGGAGAACGGCTAGTGGATTAGTTGTGGAAAACAATTCTGCGTAACATCTTGCTGTGAATGAGTTGGATGAATCGTTGTAGCGTAGCAATTTAGATAAAAAATCTTTTCCATTATCGACAGGTAAAATGTTAACCAATTGCTTGATCAATGGTAAATAGTCTTCAGGCGATGCCAAAGTCTCAAGAAGCCAACTGTGGCCTTGAGCAGAATCTCCAATGTTTGCTGGAACGGTTGTCAGGTCGGCATGCATTCCTATTTGGTAAATAATCTTGGCAGCAATCAAAGTCGATTTGTCATCTTTGCAGCGGTGCAGGTGGTGATGAAAATGTCCACCTGTTGATATTTGATTTCTTGCCTCGACTGAGGTTGGTTTGAGTTTGGGGTTATTTAATATACCTAAAGCGTCTATCAAATCGCCTATTGTATGTGAAGGAATGACTTCAGCTGTACTCAGAGTATCTGTTATGGAGTCAATTATCTTGCCCCAGCTTGCAGTAGATTTTGTCGCTATGAATAATGCCATTGCATCTGCTTGTTGAGAGCTCCAGTATGGAACTGATGTGGTGGGTTGTAGATCGGTTATGAGTTTGGCATCTATTATTGAAGGAGCGAGCTTAATCCATGCCGGCTCAATAGATGCGTGCTTATATAGTTCTGCAAAAATATAGATGAGTGATTTTGCTGTTGCTGTAGTTGAAATTTTTTGGACTGTGCCTGTGTGCTTCAGTTCAATACACGTTTTCATGACCTGAACTAAGTTGCTGACCCACTCTTTGACGGAGTCCGGAGTTTGTGTTTCTGTATCAGTGACAGAGGGCGTTTCAAAGTTGGTTAAAACACGGGATACATTTACCGCTTGTGCAGTAGTATTTAGTAATCGCAAGGAGTCGGATAGGCCTTTTGCAGTAGTTTTATCCAGTGAATTCCAATGCGTGTGTAGCATCATTTGGTTGATAAATTGTGGAATAGTAGATTTAGAAGCAGTATTTTGTACAGTGGCAATTTCGCTTGATTGGATCGCAGATGTAGCGGCAGAGGCGATGGATTGATCGCCGCCCCAGTCTGATGGGGCATCAATAATTGCTGTCTCTGCCACATCCCAAAATCCTCTGCGATTTGCTAGTTCTTTTAGTTCAGATGCATCCCCATTCTGTAATGCGTTTCGTATTGGAGTCGCAAGGAGTAGGTCTTGTGCTTGGTCTGTGTCAAGTGTGTTAAAGCAAATGGCAGCTAGGCTCTCAGTAATACTTTCGCCAAGGGTGTACTCATATTTTTCTTCTGGGATGGTTCCGTAAAGCAAACCGCTTCTAATCGTGACTCCTTTACGTTTAAGGATCGCATAGTACGCGAGATGATGGAGAGGGAATTTATCGTGAAACTGCCTTCTTAATGCTCCGATGTCATTTACAAAGAGTTTTAGATGGCGTGGTGTTGGTGGTCTTTTCTTTTCTTCTGCTAATAGCGAAGAAATCCTATAGGTCTTGTGTTGATCATCAGAATCAGTGTGATCGGGGAATGCCTCATGGAGCAAGCGAATCAAGTATTCTTTCCAGTCCGCGCTAATTAGCGGAGGCACTTCAAATCGAATCTGGAATGTCTTATCAAGGAATGCGGCAGGTGTTCCTGGTGATGTTTCTGGATTACTCTTATCTTTTTCCTTGTCTGGATCGTTATCCAATTTTCCCCAAAGATGATTTACGGCAGATCTGTCGTATGGGACGAGAAGCCAGGATCGATCAGCCCATTTATGCTTCTCTGTATTTTCCCAGCATTCCATAAATACTCTCAAGGTAGACCAAATCGACAAAGCGCTATCTTCTGGTAGTCGATCAAGATTGTCTAAAACAATAACAATTTTTCTATCTTTGGTTCCATTTAAATGATCAGCCATCAACTCAGTAAAGTAAGATTGAAATTCAATCGATGTTGTATCAGAAGATTCGATACTATCGCTTTTAATAGTTTGGCTGGATTTGTGCTGGAAAAAGTCGAAGAAACAAAGTTCTTTGGCTGTAAATTTATCTCGTTTTTTGATATATTTAATACGCAAGAGATTAATCGCAATGCCAAAACTAAGAAGTATCGGAAATAGAACATAGCCGAAAAATAGCCATTGCCACCAAATGAATGGGGCAACACTCGTAATAGCACGCCCGAGGACGTACACTGCAATAGGCAGTCCTGCGGTGTAGCCAATAGCGAGTGCTGTTAGAATGGGGGATTTTGGTGTAGTCTCAGTTGTGACTCTGCGAACTTTTTTCGTGAGTTTGTCGCGATTTATTGTCCATTTTGTTTTGTCCTTTATGCTCATTTGAGGCAGGCAATAATCAATCAAACTCTCGATAAAAACTCTTCGCAAAGGATCGCCTTCGTGAGCCCATGCATCGAATACAAATAATTTGTCATTCGTTTGTCTATCGAGGAGATTAACTACAGTGGATTTCCCTGAGCCCCAACTACCTTCAAGGGCTATAGCAATTCCGCCATTCTCATTTTTAACCATATGTGAAATGGCATTTGCAACACGCTCATGTGAACCAAATGAATCAGAGGATGCAGGTGTATCTCGTATCAGTTTAGTTTTTTTGGGCTCAAGAATGTTGTTGGCTTCATGGACAATATTTGCTTCTGTCATGCATATCCTCAATAAAAGTTTGATTCGATTACTACTACATTATACCAAATTCATAGACTATTGGTAGGGCAATATTCGGGGTGTGCCATAAATCCCCCTTAATTGTTCACTTCAATACCAATCTACGGTATACAAACACAACTGTCAGCGAGGCGTTAGACAAATCAAATCCAGTCCCCGCTATTTCTGAACCGGTTGCAAACGTAATCGACTCCACAGTAAACGATTAACACCATCGAGAGAACTCGGTGGTGTTTTTCTTTGTTTGCGGGATTCTGGGAAGGATTTGGAGTTGATGGGGGAGTAGTGAAAGTCTCTGATGACGAGTAGCTCATAACCGGAGGCGCATGGATGAAGAGCAGATTGGGGCAATATTGCTCCAAAGTCTCTGGTTTGGGTCAGAGATTCGCGCCGGGGTTATGAGGGGGTTGTGAGCGCTATTGCAAGCACCTGCTCCGCAGCCCTCTGATAGGGCAAAGGATCGCCGCCGCCTAAGTTGGTCATTGTTCTTTAGAAGCCCGCTCCCAGTTCAAGCCGAACTTGGCAAGGTATTTTCGTACCCGATCGGAATCGTTTGTGGATGCTCGCCGGGCGCGTGATGCGGCAAATAGCCTTCGTCCGGCATCAGAAAGTGAGTTCGATTCTCGACACACTTCCAGAACAAAAACAAGTTGAGCTTGATCGAAGAGATCAATTTCAGAGATCTGCTCTTGAGTGAGCAGCTCTGAGAGTATGTCTATGTGATTCAAATGGTATGGGTTTTTCCATAAAGTGCGAAGTCGGTCGGTCTCCTCTTCAACCGTATCAACCGTGATGCGCCCGCCTGGTGCGAGTGTTGACATGCGGGTAAGGGCAGCATTCAGGTCGCGGAAGTTTCCAAGCCAGGTTGCTTCCGGTGAGGTTGCGAAGTTGAGAAAGCGGTGATGGGCTTCCTTGCTGAAACTTGCGAGTTGATTTCGGCTTTGTGAGAGCCGTTCGATCTCGTACTCGATGTTCGGTGCGATATCCTCGGTGCGATCGCGCAGTGCCGGGAGCTCAAATGTCCATAGGTTGATCCGCGCGAGCAGATCGTCACGAAATGTGCCTTGGCAGACATGATCTATTAGATTGCGATTTGTTCCTGCGATAAGTTGGAAGTCGCTCGATACTTCTATATCCGAGCCGAGCGGGGTGAATCGTTTTTCTTCGATCGCCCGCAGAAGCATTGCTTGCTCATCAATACCGAGCTCTCCAATCTCATCGAGGAAGAGTGTTCCGCCGTCAGCTCGGCGTAGAAGCCCGGGGCGATCAGTTACAGCTCCGGTGAATGCTCCTTTTTTATGTCCGAAGAGCGTGGACATCGCTGAATCGCCTCGAATGGTGGCGCAGTTCACTTCGACGAGATGACCGCTGACGAGGTGTCGGTGTTTGCGGAGTTCGAAGATGCGATTGGCAAGCCGGGACTTGCCCGATCCGGTTGGACCGGTGAGCAGGATCGGATCGGTCGTGCGAGCCGCGACATGCTCGATGCGGTCGATGAGTGAGTTGAACGCCTTGTTGCGTGTTTTGATGCCGTCCTTGAGTGAACTGACCGCGTCTTCGTGCTCGCGTTCAAATCTTGAGGCGAGCCGGTCATACTTCGAGAGATCAAGATCGATGATCTGGATACTGCCTGGGGTGTCTTTGTTCGAGCGTGGTGGCGAAGTCTGGATGAGCTTACCTGGAAAGTAGCTTGTTTCTGTAAGCAGGAAGTTGCAGATCTGAGCGACATGGGTACCGGTGGTGATGTGAACAAGATAGTCCTCGCGATCGGTATCAAATGGGTACGCCTTGGCAAAGTCATGGAGTGTTGTGTACACCTCTTCAAAGTCCCATGCGTTACGCATCTCCACGATATGGCGGACAACTTTCGTCTCAGGTGATACCGATTGGATGTCCTTCTCAACTTGTCCGGCGAGTCTGGTTGATCGTTTGTTATGGATGAGTTCCAACCGGTCGACAATAAAATCCTCATGTTGACAAAGTGACACGGTTGGTCGCCATCGTTCCCATCGTTTGGTGCCTTTACCTATATCAAGGGTGGTTCCGAGTAGTCCAATGACCACGGTTGGTTTGTGTTGATGGGTCGTCATGGATGATTATATCGGATACATTACGATAAATATACATCAAACAATTGAATTCAAATTATCTATAAGTGACCAAAAACATGCCTGAGATCTCTTAAACGTTGATATCACAGTTTGGCACGGCAACTGCATAAGTGTATCTCAGCTTCACAAGCGACCTCATTGACAACTGAAACAACATGATTGATCAGGATCGCTTATTGGTCATGTCGGGGGGAGGGATTGCATCTCCCCCCGGCTGGGGGTTCGATTCCCTCTGCATCCATTTCGCTTTGGTTCATCGTCCAGCGGCTCACACCTCTTTGAGGTTCACGAGTCCCGCGACTTGGGTTCTCCCGGTGTACCAATGCGAGTTGCGCTAGCTCAGCTGGTAGAGCAATGAGATACAACTCATAGGTCGCGGGTTCGATTCCCGCACGCACCACTGGTAAAGAGCTTTGCTCTGGGGTTCGAATCCCCGCCAGACTCAACATCTGGATCTTTGCGTGGATTGAGGGTGAACCGATCGCATGAACACAGCGGACTGGTGGTTCATTCCTATTGCTTGCGGTATGAATGCCAAGAGTTCGCACCAATGACTCTGCTTGCGGCTGAGTGGATACCGATTCACTATTCAGTTCTTTGTCACGGATTGGCGTTGTAATCATCCGCACCGAGGTGCGGATGTGAGCACCGGACGAACTGTGTCAAACTCGGAATGGTTTGTCTTAAACCGAGTCCCGCAGAAGAAACGGGTGTCCACGCGTAAGGACGCGCTCAATCTGCTTTTTACAATCATGTTGTTTCAGTTCTCAAACAGTTCTTGTTTGATGAATTTTTGAGTGCCTCATGCACAAACGCCCAACGAAAGGAGCCAACCCATGAGAAAGACTATCCGAATCCGTACCCATGAACTCGGACTGTGGTTCCACCACGACGAGTTACACCAAGTCCTCGAATCTGGGAAGCACACCGTTTGGTCGCTTCGCAGCAAGTACCATAAGTTTGAGATCATCAACACCCTTACCCCGCGCTTCGAGCACGATGAGATCAAAGCACTAGTCCGAGATGCACGCATCGCGTCGCGCTTGAGTGTTGTTGACCTTAAAGACACCGAGCGTGCGTTGGTCTGGATTGATGGACGACTTGGGGCAATCCTCGGGGCTGGCGTGCACGCATTCTGGAGTCAGAACGCGCAAGTCGTCGTCGAGCATTTCGATGTAAGCGCTGGTCGTTTCGAACACCCAAAGCTCGAAACCGTCGAGAACTTCCCTGGTGGGATCAAGTTTTTCACCGGCGTCCGGGTCGATTCGCACGAGCGGGTCATGCTGTTCCGAGATGGTCAACTTGTTGATCAACTCAGCGCTGGGCGCTATGCGTTCTGGCGCGGCGGTCCAACCTTCACTTGGAAGTCCGTCGATCTGCGTGAACAGGTCGAGGATATCCAAGGGCAGGAGATCATGACCGCAGACAAGGTGACCCTTCGGGTAAACCTCGTCGTGACTCATCGGGTAACCGATCCGGTCAAGGCGGTCACCGAAGTGGTTGATTGGTCGCAGGCGTTGTACCGCGAGGCGCAACTCGAACTCCGTGCCGCGATCGGTGGGCGCTCTCTTGAGAAGTTGCTCGCAGACAAGGACGAGGTTGGAAACGAGATCAAGAACCGGTTGGTCAAGCGGGCCTCCGAGTTCGGGGTATCAGTTTCGGGTGTTGGTTTGAGAGACATCATCTTGCCGGGAGACATGAAGGTGATCCTCAATCAGGTCATCATCGCAGAGAAGCAAGCGGAAGCAAACCTGATCCGTCGACGAGAGGAAACCGCCGCTGCGCGGAGTCAGGCAAACACCGCCAAACTGCTCGAACAGAACCCCGTGCTCGCACGCATGAAGGAACTCGAAGCCTTGCAGGAAATCCTGCGAGGCACTCAAGCAACCTTTGTGCTCGGACAAGGAGATCTGAGCGAGCAGATCAGTACCCTCATCAAGCGTGAGGCTGTGAAGTAAAGGACGCGTCCCGCCCGTAAAGGTGGGTGGGGCGCTTTGAAAATAAATGAACACTGGGTGTAGCTCAGCTTGGTAGAGCGTGTGTCTTGGGTGCACAAGGTCGTAGGTTCGAATCCTGCTACCCAGATTTGAAGAGAGATGAAAGAGAATAAAACGACTTCGTAGCCCAACTGGTAGAGGCGTCAGTCTCAGAAACCGATTGTTGCAGGTCCGAATCCAGCCGAAGTCATTGATAATCAGATCGCAAACGCGAATACCTCGTAGCTCAGTTGGATTAGAGTGCCGCACTACGAATGTGGAGGTCGCAGGTTCGAGTCCTGCCGGGGTAGTTTGAATTTTTGGTTGGCTCTGTAGCCCAATTGGCAGAGGCGTCGGTCTAAGTACCCGAGTGTTGCTGGTTCGAATCCAGCCGGAGTCATTGATGGTGGATGTAGCTCAACTGGTGAGAGCATCCGATTGTGAATCGGAAGGTTACGGGTTCGATCCCCGTCATTCACCCTTGCATAAACGTACTAATGATAGGAGAATGCTGATATGAGCTACATCGAAAACAGAGTAAGGCAACTCATTGAGCAAGTCGACCACTCACACGACGAGGTCCGTTATCACACGCTACGAACAGTCTGTTTACTTTGCGATGAAATCTTACAATTCGAGCCGAACTTGCTGAACATCCTAATTCAGCAGCTTCCGAGGGTGGATTCAAGTGCAAGGGCGGAAAATAACTATGTTCGCCAACTCATGCTTTACTCCATTGGAATGCTTAGCCAAGGAAGAGAGGATGTTGCTAAGCAACTCGTTGAATTGAGCAATCAAGTGAACACTCGTGAATTGGGATGGATCATCGATGCAATCGGAAACACAAAGGTTGCGAATAAATCGACTATCAACTGGCTGATCAGTATGTTCAATAAGTTTGAAGAGGATGAGCATGATTACAACGATTACACTGATCATGAGCGAGTTTGTCAGGCATTCGCCAAACTCGGTCCTCCAGCCGCCCCTTCCGCCACCTCAGAACTCATCAAGCGGATTCATCGCGAAGATAGAAGGGATGGGCTTGATGATGAAGTGCTTCGCACACTCGCAGCATTTGGTCCTGCAGCCGCAGAAGCAATCCCAGTATTGGAAGCACTCGTTGCAGAATACGAGTACTTCGATATTAATGACGAATACGATTATGCCGCACGAGCACTCCGGAGCATCCGCGGCGAGGAGAAATAGATATGAGTAACGATACCAACAACCCATTGATCGAAACCGGTGAAGCCACCGCAATCTTACCCTTACCCAACAACCAAAAGCCAGTCACCGTCATCGGTACCGAGGCAATCCGTGGAACACTTGGCGTAGAAACCCTCAAGCAAACAGTCAACTCAGCAATGGCACCTGGTGTGTCGCAGGTTGTACTCAACCCAGACGCGCATGTCGGATACGGTGCACCTGTTGGATGCGTGATGGCTTCGCCTACGCATATTTATCCTGGACCGGTCGGGGTTGATATCAAGTGCTCAATGAGCTTGCTCGCAGTCGATCTCAGTGAAGATGCGATTGTGGATCGGAAGATCCGTCGCGCATTAATCGATGCGATCTGCGAGCGTACACCAACGGGTACAGGGCGCGGACAGCGCCATGTGAAGAAGGCACGCGATGTCGATGCAGATCTTGGTCGCCAACTGGTAGCCGAGGGTGCATCGGTTGATGTCTGTGAGAAGCTTGGGATCCCACCAGAGTGGGCTTTGCGTTGTGAAGACAGTGCACATGTCGGACACGATGGAACCCATGATGCGCTCGCATCACGACTCGAACTCTTGTGCAACGATCCAAAGTTTAACACCGGAAAGCGCCTCCGATTCGGAGAACGTTTCGCGGGGAAGATGCGCCAACTCGGTTCCTACGGCGGCGGAAACCACTTTGGTGAATGTGAAGTTGTGCGTGTCGGTGAGTCTGATCGTGCGAAAAAAACCGCAGAGGTCTTTGGGCTTGTCGATGGCGGCGTTGCTTTTCTCTCGCACTGTGGATCGCGTGGATTCGGGCATGACCTGGCCGCAGGTCAGTTCCGTACTTTGCAAGATCACTTTGCACAATGGGATATCCCGTTACCAGGCGGGGATCGAAATCTTGTCTACGCACCGTTGGGATCGCAAGAAGCCAACGATTACATTGACGACATGTCATTGGGTGCGAACTTTGCGACGGTCAATCATTTATTGATCAATGCGCTCGTACTTGAAGCTTTTCAAGAGATTTTTGCTGGAATTGATGGTCGGTTGGTGTACTTCATCAGCCACAACATCGCACGCCAAGAGGTCATCAATGATCGGCTCGAATGGGTGCATCGCAAGGGCGCAACGCGCGCATTCCCTGCGGGGCATCACGGACTTAAGGACACGCCGTTCGCGGACACCGGGCATCCAATTTTGCTCCCAGGTAACCCACAGGACGGGTCAGCCGTGATGGTTGCCGATGCGGGGGCTGCACTCTCATGTTACAGTGTCAATCATGGCGCTGGTCGTTCGATGTCACGCACCAAGGCAAAGCGTGAACTCGATCAAGGAGAAGTCGATCAATCGTTCAAGGATTCTGATATCCTTTCGAACTGTCGAAACTATCCGATCGATGAAGCACCCGCCGCGTACAAGGACTTCGAAGAAGTTCTGCGATCCGTCAAGGTCGCCGGGCTTGCCAGCGAAGTTGCACGATTGGATGCGAAGTTTGTGATCAAGGATGGCGATAAGGCAGACGATTAGTTGAGAGGATGATTGATGATTCATATTGATGGTTCAAATGGTGAGGGTGGGGGGCAAATCCTTCGGAGTGCATTGGCGCTTTCGATGGTGACCGCTCAGCCGTTCCGTATTAAGAATATTCGTGCCAATCGTTCCAAGCCTGGCTTGTTGCGTCAACACCTCACCGCGGTTAATGCCGCGGCTGAGGTGTGCGCTGCGCAAGTCTCAGGCGCAGAACTGGGTTCGTCTGCAATTGAGTTCACGCCGGAAAAAGTAAAAGGTGGCGAATATTCATTCGCTATCGGTTCTGCCGGGAGTACAACGCTTGTGCTTCAGACGATTCTGCCCGCGTTGATGACCGCGCCTGAACCTTCGGTTGTTGTGATTGAAGGCGGGACGCACAATATCTATGCGCCAAGTGTTGATTTTCTAAGTAAATCATTTTTACCCATTATTGAACGAATGGGGCCGCGGGTTCATGTCGAAATCGAACGCCATGGGTTCTATCCCGCTGGTGGCGGTCGGATCCGGGTTGAGATTGATCCGGTGGCCAAACTCACTCCGGTTTCAATCATGGAACGAGGCGATATCCTTTCACAAAGTGCGACAGCTACTGTTGCGGGTCTATCCCCAGACATTGCCAAGCGTGAGTTGGAAGTGATCGTCAAGAAGCTCGAATTGGATGAGGAATTACTCCGTATTGAGCAACTAGCAGATTCAGTGGGCCCAGGTAATGTGCTCAGCATTGAAATTCAAAGCGAGCATGTGACCGAGGTCTTTACCGGCTTTGGAGAGCGCGGCCGATCCGCAGAGCGTGTGGCCAAGTCAACAGTGGCACAAGTTCATCACTATTTACACAAGGGTGTTCCTGTGTGGAGTCATCTTGCTGATCAACTCATGCTCCCGTTTGCAATGACTGGGGCGGGGGAGTTCAGTACTTGTGCTCTGACCCCTCATTCAGAGACGAATGCGTCAGTAATCGAGCAGTTCTTGCAAATAAAAATTCAAACGAAAGAACTCGATTGGGGATTGAAAGCTGTCCGATTTATATAGATGGTGGGTGAGATGAGTGGCGAGTTAGTGTGTTCATTCCTCCGGAAGCTTTTCGATCACGGACTATGATCTCAAGTCAATGGAACTTCGATTGTTGTTTTTGCGAGATCAAGGTTTCTCTCAAAGCGGAATCAGTAATAATTTGTACATTCACATTCTAAACGGCAATGGTACTCAGTGGAGGCCTATGCCATGCAGCTGATCAAATCAGAATCCATGATCACCGAAGAGCGAAGCAGCGTACCCGCGATTGGTGTCGTTCCCGTTGTCCGATCGGTGCGTTGCCGCATCTCTCTATCGTTTCAGAATGTCTCATAATTTTTCCCGAGGCACTTGAAGATCCGGAAGATGCTGGCCTGAGTGTGTCGTCGCTTGGATCTATCGGTGGTTCCAAGCTTAATCCTGAAGACGAAGAGGGAGCACTCCATGGCTGATGAGACCACAACTGAAATCGATGAACTCCAATACATGAGCACCAACGAACTCGCTGAGCTTTATCATGATCTCCACGGCCAGCCGGTGGGGACGCGCCACCGACAATACTTGATCAGAAAGCTCGCTTGGCGAATCCAAGCCAATGCAATGGGTGATATATCTGATCGAGCTCGCAAACGTGCAAGGGAGCTGGCCAACGATTCGGATATCCGTGTAATGGCTCCCCAAAGCCTGATTTGTCCGCCGCAGACAGGTGAATCGAGATCAACCACGAAGCGGTATAGCAAGCGAGATCCTCGGATCCCAGCGGTCGGCTCAGCGATCGTGCGTCAGTACAAGGGCAAGACTATTCGAGTCATCGTACATGATACGGATCAGGGCTTTGAATACAACGGCCAGCGATACCGCACACTGACAGCAGTGGCGAAAATCATCACGGGCAACCACATCAACGGCTTCCGATTCTTCATGCTTGGCGGTAAATCTTGATGGCCAAGAATCAGTCCATGTCAAAGGAAACAACGCCGACAATCCGCTGTGCGATCTATACGCGCAAGAGCAGCGAAGAGGGACTCGATCAAGAGTTCAACTCGCTCGATGCTCAGCGAGAGAGCGCCGAGGCGTTCATAGCAAGCCAGAAAGCACAGGGGTGGGTGTGTCTCCCCGAACAGTACAACGATGGCGGATTCTCTGGAGGGAGCATGGAACGCCCGGCGCTTGACCGCATGCTCCGAGACATTGACGATGGCAACATCGACTGTGTGGTGGTGTACAAGGTCGATCGGCTGAGTCGTTCCTTGATGGACTTCTCCCGGATCCTTGAAACTTTTGAGAAGCAGGAAGTCTCCTTTGTTTCAGTGACGCAGCAGTTCAACACCACGCATTCGATGGGGCGGCTGACGCTCAACATCTTACTCAGCTTCGCTCAGTTTGAGCGAGAGATCATCGGCGAACGTATCCGCGACAAGATCGCAGCCCTGAAACGCAAGGGCAAGTGGACCGGAGGTGTGCCCGTGTTGGGGTACGATGTGGATCGAAGTGAGTCCAGTCCTAAGCTGGTGATCAACGCAGAGGAAGCTTTGCGTATTCGAGCCATCTTCGATCTCTATCTGGTCAAAGGCTCACTACTACCGGTTGTACATGAGCTTGCTCGCAAGGACTGGCGCAATAAGAAACGAATCACCAAGAAGGGCAAGCTCATCGGCGACAAGCCATTTGACAAGAGCACACTCTATAACCACCTGACTAACCCTGTCTACATCGGCAAAATCACACACAAGGACGAAGTTTTCGAAGGCGAGCATGATGCGATCATTGATCTCGAAGTGTTCGAGCAGGTCCAGAAAATGCTCATGGAAAACGGTCGCGGCGGTGGGGCAGAGTCCAGAAACAAATACGGCGCACTTCTGCGTGGTATCTTGCGATGTAAATCCTGTGATCGATCAATGACGCATACCTTCACCACGACACGCGGTCAACAGAAAACGCAGTACAGGTATTATCGATGTGTCGGAGCAATCAAGAGCGGGAGCTGCACATGCCCATCAGGGACGCTTCCCGCAGCAGAGATTGAGCGGGTAGTCATCGATGAGATCCGTGGAATTGCTAAGGACAAGGCATCACTCAATCAGGTGCTTGTTGAGTCCCAGCTCAAGATCGAACACGAACTCAAAGCCAAGCAAACCGAGCATGATGATCTGACCAAGGAACTCAAACGACATCATCGTGAACTCAAGCGTCTGGCGACGGATTCCAATAACTCAAACGGTACAGTCGATCGCATGGCGGATCTCCAAGATCGAATATCTAGTGGCGAGCAACGACTGCCGATCATCAAGTCTCACATCGCCGAACTCGAGCACGAGACGATCACGCCGGCTGAAGCTAAACAGGTGTTTGCCGACTTCGACACCATTTGGGCCAACCTCATCCCGCGTGAGCAGTCGCGACTGCTTCAACTCTTGATATCCACTGTGGAATACGACGCCGAACACGGCTCAATCAGCGTGACCTTCCGACCTACGAGCATCCGCGCATTGGTTAGCAAATCGAGTAAGGAAGCCGCATGACGACTGTTACAAGACAGATCAACTTCGAAGTCAAGGGACGCCACAAGCGGGCGGTGCTGGCTTTGTCCGGCGAAGCAGAGGAGATTGCGGAGAAACACGCGTCAAACAGAGCCCAAGCCACACGAGCGAACCACGGACGTATACCAAGGTTGGCGAAATTGATGGCTCTCGCGATCCGGTTTGACGGTTTGCTCAAAGACGGAGTCGTAGGGTCTCAATCCGAACTCGCGGATCTCGCCCAAATTTCCCAACCACGGATGACCCAGATCATGAACCTGCTTCATCTATCACCCGAGATCCAAGAAGAGATTCTGTTTCTGGAACCAGTGGAAAAGGGGCGCGATCCAATCACGGAGCGAGACATACGACCGATTGTTCGTGAGATGGATTGGAGCAAGCAAATCGGATGTTGGGGTCGGCTTGGGCATCATGGAAATCGATCCGGCATACTGCGGTGTGATTTTTGAGCGGTGGGAGTGGGTTTACAGGCAATAAGGTTCAGCGGGTAACGGATGCGATGAACTTAGAGTCAAAGGGTGTGTTATCAACATGTCTGCACGTCGATGTCTATTCATCATTGCCCGTCAATATCCGCATGTATTCGCTGTAGGCATAGACACGATCTCGCTGTTTGCCGGAGGTCTCATGCAGTATATTGAGCGACTCAAGGAGTTCGACGGCTTTTCGCGCGGTCGGTGCAGTAACATGCAGCGTGTCACATACAACGCTGATGGTTGTGACCGGGCTTGCGGGGAGCATATCAAGGAGTTGGATCGCGGCGACGGTCGATCGCTCATGGCCGATGATGCGGTCGCGATCTTTGCCGATCAACGCATGGAGCTCTTGGGCGATCCGTACGCCGTCATCGGCGGCCTCGCGCACTGCGTTCAAGAAGAAACGGGTCCATCCTTCCCAGTCACCCAATCGACGCACAGCCGAGAGCTGTTCGTAGTATCCCAGCTGATCGCGTTTGAAGGCGAGGCTGATGTAGAGCAGCGGCTGGTCAAGCAATCCCCAGTGTTCAACAAGCAGCGTGATCAGCAGTCGGCCGATGCGTCCGTTGCCATCGAGGAATGGATGGATTGTTTCAAACTGAACATGGGCGAGACCTGCCTGAATCAATGGCGGGAGGGTCTCGTCCATATGCAACCTGGTCTCGAGGGATCGCAGAGCGTCCCCAACTTCATCTGGCGGTGGGGGGACGAAGATTGCATTGCCCGGTTTGGTACCACCAATCCAGTTTTGGGTGGTGCGCATTTTGCCGGGTCGTTTGTCTTTGCCACGGGTCCCTCGCATCAGGATGCGGTGGGTCTTGCACAGCAGCTCAACGCCCAAGGGAAGCCCGGTTGGTTTGGCGAGTTGCTTTCGGGCGTATGTGATCGCTTCGATGTAGTTGCAGATTTCTTCGACATCATCTGGCCGGTCGGTTTGTTCGGTCGCCTCAAACTCGAGTACATCACCAAGCGTTGCTTGCGTGCCCTCGATCTGCGATGTGATGACGGCTTCCTTGCGGACAAAGCCGTAGAGGAACCAGTCAGTATCGGGAACCATCTTGCCGGCTACATCGAGCCTGGCCAACGCGAGCAGTGCGTCCATGTGAAGCTTCGTGATCGTTTCATCAATCTTCAGCGGCGGATCAGCCGGAGGCAGCGGATTGGGAACGAAGGCTTTGACCTCTTCTTCGAGGTGCTTGATTGTGCGAAATGTACCGGTCTTGCGTGGCATTGCTGTGAAAGGCCCCTTTCATTACGGCGGATACTACGAAACGAACGTTTCATAGTCAATATCGCTATGAAAGATACGCTTCTTAAGAGGAAGGGGTTGCATTTGATAAGAAAACGCCCCAGCGGTTGCTGGGACGCTGAATTTGGAGGGGGAGAAGGCTTAAGTCAGCATGAATCTCCCTTTGGATACTTTACGGAATCTGGATTCGTTCCCCTTCTTGGCGATCTCGCGTGTGATGCCCGCGTAGAGGGTGGCTTCGGGTGTCTTGCCTGCAGGGCTTGTCCACAGTCCCTGTTTCTCCATCGCTTCAACCATGTCTTTGGTACGCATGCCTTCATCGGTCGCATTAGCCAGTACTTGAACAGCCGCCTTCATCGCGCTGAGTTTGGGTGCTTTCTTGGGGCGTCTGATTGGCGTGTCGTTGGCTCGTGTCGAGTCCTTGGAAGGCTTGCGGGCGTTTGTCGCTTTGCTCGCCGCAACGCGCGTCGCGGGCTTTGTGGCGTTCGTGGTTGGGACTGTGTTCGATTTCTTCGCTTTGTCAGTACTCTTGGTCATTTTGCATGTTCCTTTCATAGCCCGCGGAGTGCGGGCAACACGGACCATGAAGGCGTGAGATGCTCAAGATTGCAAGGCGAATCTCTCAAGATTCTCAAACTCTTTGGAGGTCACCATGTCCGATGTACCTGATGAATCCAATGAACTCGATCACTACAAGCCAAAGATATCAACATCTCAGCAGCGTGCAATCATGTCGTTGCTTGTTGAACCCTCCATTGCCTCCGCTGCGGTCAAGGCCGGGGTGGGGGAGCGGACACTGCATCGTTGGATGCGGCTTGAAGAGTTTGCCAATGAATACCGCTTGGCAAGAAGAGAAGCGTTTTGTCAGGCGATCGCATTAACCCAGCGGTCTTCGGCGGTGGCCGTAGCGACACTGCTCCGCATCATGCATGACCCAAAAGCAACTTCTTCAGCGCGTGTGTCTGCGGCAACCAACATCCTCAAGTTTGCAAGAGAAAGCATTGAGCTTGATGACCTAGCTGAGCGGATCGATAAGCTGGAGATTGCAACGAAGGAAGATCAATCATGAGCAACCGATTCATGTATCGTGTGAAGCGATTGGAGCGGAGGATTACAGCGCCCGGTGGGTGTAAAGAATGCCACGGTGAGAACCGATTGAAGGTCATCATGGAGCATGATCCAGTGCCCGATCATTGCTCAAGATGCGGGAGGGAGTGGACGGTGATCCGAATCATCCGCGGCACGCCGCCAGAAGAGCGGGATATCTCAAAGACTTCCAAAGAACACCTTGCTTGATGTACAAGCGTCGAGGTATTTTTCTATGGATACGGCTTTATAGACAAAGCGTATCCATACTCTGGTAAAGAGAAGGAGAGAACCCCATGCGCTACCCGATTGAAGTGCTGACGAAGAATGAAGTGCAAAGACTGCTCGATGCGTGCGGCAAAGAGAAGTGGACCGATCGCAGGAACTACGCATTGATCATGCTCCTGTATCGGTCTGGTCTGCGTATCGCTGAGACGTTGGCGTTACGCCCATGTGACATAGAACTTGATCGTGGATCGATCCGCGTGCTCCACGGCAAGGGTGGGAAAGCGAGGACAGTGGGGATTGACCAGATGGCTGCAAAGGCACTTGGTGAATGGATCGATGAACATCAAACATTTGGATATTCGTATGGCGATGCGGTCTTCATCACTGCGAGCGGTCGATCATTAACACAGGGGTATCTCAGACGGAAGATTCCAGAGCTTGGGCAATCGGCTGGGATCCATAAGCGTGTGCATGCTCATGGGCTCAGACACACGCATGCATCTGAACTACGGTCCGAAGGAATCGATATCGCAGTGATCAAACGGCAGCTCGGACATAGCTCATTGCTGACCACGATTCAGTATCTGGATCATCTGGAGCCGCGACTGATTACGGAAGCGATTAGGAAGCGGGCGTGGTAATTTCTTGTCAAACATCAGATAGAGTTCGCGAAATGGAAATGTACCAATAAAATGAGAGAGTAGAGATAGGTTGTCTAGACGGTGCATTTTAAATCATCGATTCCAATTGAAATCAGCCCAAATCGTGACTCGTTTCTTGTGCTACAGGCAAATCCTAAGTAGACTGTGATATATATATATTCCGAATCAAGCTACCAAGGTTAACCCAATGATACCCACGGTCAATGCAAAACTCATTCTCAGCATCCTGCTCGCCCTCTGCACAGTCTTCGCCTCACAATCCAAAGCTGACGACGGAGTAATATGCCAGTATCGAGCTTATCTGGGATCCTATGACACACCTGGCAGAGCTTCTGGTGTCACCGTTATGGGCACCACAGCCTATGTTGCTGATTCAAGCTCTGGTCTCCAGATCATCGATTTAAGTGATCCAGCAGCACCAGCATTCATCGGATCGTACGACACACCTGACAGTGCTAATGATGTCATCGTTGTAGGCACCACAGCCTATATCGCTGATGACCTTAGTGGTCTCCAGATCATCGATGTCAGTAATCCAGCAGCACCGGCATTGCTTGGTTCGTACGACACACCTGACTGCGCTTTAGGTGTCATCGTTGCGGGTACTATCGCCTATGTTGCTAATGGCAGCTCAGGCCTCTATTTCATAGATGTCAGTAATCCAGCAGCACCAGAACTTCTTGGATCGTACGATACACCTGGCTATGCCTACGGCGTCACCGTTGTGGGCACCACAGCCTATGTGGCTGATGACGATTCAGGCCTCCAGATCATCGATGTCAGTGATCCAACGGCACCAGTGTTCCTCGGATCCTGCGATACACCTGACAGGGCTTTCGACGTCACCGTTGTGGGCACCACAGCCTATATCGCTGATGACAGTTCAGGCCTCCAGATCATTGATGTCAGTGATTCTACAGCACCAGCATTCCTCGGATTCTACAATACACCCGACAGAGCTTTCGGCGTCACGGTTGTGGGCACCACAGCCTATATCGCTGATAGAGTTTCAGGCCTGCAAATCGTCGATATCAGCGATTCGACCGCACCAGAATTTATCGGTTCATACAACACGCCTGGACGAGCTATCAATGTCACAATTGTAGGCTCCACCGCATACATCCCAGATGATATTTCAGTACAGATTATTGATGTCAGCGACCCAGCATCATCACCACTGCTCAGTTCATACAATACACCTAGCGTTGCTCTAAATGTCACCGTTGTGGGCACCACAGCCTATATCGCTGATGGGACTTCAGGCATCCAGATCATCGATGTCAGTGATCCAACTGCACCAGTGTTCCTCGGATCCTACGATACACCTGACAGGGCTTTCGACGTCACCGTTGTGGGCACCACGGCCTATGTTGCCGATTCCTATTCAGGCCTTCTGATCATTGATGTCAATGATCCTGCAGCACCAGTGTTCCTCGGATTATACAACACACCTGACAGAGCTACTGGTGTCACTGTTGTGGGCACCACAGCCTATGTCGCTGATGGAGATTCTGGCCTCCAGATCATCGATGTCAGTGATCCGACTGCACCAGCATTTCTTGGATCCCACGACACACCTAGCCTTGCTCTAAATGTCACCGTTATCGACACCATAGCCTATGTTGCAGATTTAGTCTCTGGTCTCCAGATCATCGATGTCAGTGATCCAGCAGCACCAGCATTTCTTGGATCCCACGACACACCTAGCGTTGCTCTAAATGTCACCGTTGTGGGCACCACAGCTTATGTCGCTGATTTTGATTCTCTCCAGATCATCGATGTCAATGATCCAACATCACCAACATTCATCGGCTCGTACAACACAACTGACAGAGCTTTCGGCGTCACCGTTGTGGGCACCACAGCCTATGTCGCTGATGGAGATTCTGGCCTCCAGATCATCGATGTCTCGGACTGCCCCACCTGCCCAGCAGACTTCACCAACGATGGGGTGGTTAATTTTTTCGATGTCAGTGCTTTCTTGAGTGCTTTTGGAAGTTCTGATCCGATTGCTGATTTTACAGGTGATGGCCATTTTAACTTCTTCGATGTGAGTGCATTCCTCATAGCGTTCAGCGATGGATGCCTGTAATTCATGTAAAGTATGTTAATCCAACGCCTCGATCTTACGAACAGTTCGTAAGCGTGATGATTTCAGTTTTTCACTTGATGAGGAAGCGGCGTCGCCAGACAAGGAACTTGCAAGCATATTACTCGAAGGTCCGGCTGTTGGAATCTGGACTGCGTCTTGGTGTGATACATTGACAAATCTTGAACGAGCAGTTGATCGTTCATCAATTCGCGAGTTTGGACTGAGGGCTTTGATGCAAATGAGTGCGTCGGATTCGGCCATGCTCATGGATTCATCCACAGCTTCGAGCTTGGGTGCTAACCGTGCGATTCTTGTTGATGAAGTAAGTGGGGGGACGATGAAGCTCCGGCCTGTTACGCTTGTTGATCCTGATGCCGTGCAACAAATGAGACTAAAGCTAAACCATGATCTTTAGAAAGTGGGTCAGGATTGTGACTATTTTGGATATTCAAAGTGAGTTGCTGGGCCTCTATTCAATTTCCCCACTTTCCTCTTGCAGCGGTCCTCATCATCAAATATCATGATGCAGAACCCCAGACCATTATAATTCCGGTTATGTGCCAATTGAAAACATGATCCAGCCAAGACTAAAGAATACGGAGAGACCAATGCCCCCATTCTCAGTTTCGAAGACCCTGATCCTCACCTCAATCTTGGTCTTGCCCGCCTTCTCCAACACCCTCGGCACAGGACCATGCTTTCCCGAGCTGAAGTTTGCCGTGGGCAATTGGCCGCAGAGCATCTCGCTTGGCGACTTGGACGGTGACGGAGACTTGGACATGGCTGTGGCCAACGGAATTAGCGACGACATGAGCGTGTTGCTCAACAACGGGGACGGGACATTCGCAACCCAGACCCGCTTCCCCGCGGGTGATGCGCCGACGAGCGTCTCGCTTGGCGATCTTGACGGTGACGGCGACCTGGACATGGTTGTAGCCAACAACAGAGGCGGTGAAACGAGCGTGCTGCTCAACAACGGGGACGGGACATTCGCGACCCAGACCCACTTCGCCGCGGGCGTCCGGCCGAAAAGCATCTCGCTTGGCGATCTTGACGGTGACGGCGACCTGGACATGGTCGTGGCCAACTGGAGCAGCGACGACATGAGCGTGCTGCTCAACAACGGGGACGGGACATTCGCGACCCAGACCCGCTTCCCCGCGGGCAGAAGTCCGACGAGCCTCTCGCTTGGCGACCTTGACGGTGACGGCGACCTGGACATGGCGGTAGCCAATTTCAGCGGCGGTGACACGAGCGTGCTGCTCAACCACGGGGACGGGACATTCGCGACCCAGCCCCGCATCCCCGCGGGCAATTGGCCGAAAAGCCTCTCGCTTGGCGATCTTGACGGTGACGGAGACCTGGACATGGCCGTGGCCAACAACAGTAGTAGTAGTAACAACACGAGCGTGCTGCTCAACAACGGGGACGGAACATTCGTGACCCAGACCCGCTTCGCCGCGGGCTATTTACCGCAGAGCCTCTCCCTTGGCGACCTTGACGGTGACGGCGACCTGGACATGGCGGTGGCCAACGGAAATAGCGACGACGTGAGCGTGCTGCTCAACAACGGGGATGGGACATTCGCGACCCAGACCCGCTTCGCCGCGGGTGATGCGCCGCGGAGCCTCTCGCTTGGCGACCTAGACGGTGACGGCGACCTGGACATGGTCGTGACCAATGTCTTGAGCGAAGACACGAGCGTGCTACACAATCTGTGCTCACAGACCGCATGCGGTGCAGACTTGAATCAGGACGGCTCCCTCGACTTCTACGATGTATCAGCATTCTTCGGAGCATTCAGCACACAAGACCCGATCGCCGATTTCACCAACGACGGTAACTTCAATTTCTTTGATGTCTTCGCCTTCATGAGCGCATTCAACGCCGGCTGCCCATAAGCCGATTATTGGGCATACTTACTATATCAAGCGCGGTGCATTCATGAACATGCATCGGCGCATGCGTGGCTTTGAGTAGCGGTCCAGCGATTTTGTGTGCTTCTGTTTTGGGTGTTTGAGTGATCGTTCACGCAGCCTTCATTCGCTCCTTGACTCGTATCTCGAGCTGGAAGAGTTTCGGATCACCGCGTGCAGATTGTCGTGTTACTTTAATTTCTGGTTCGATGCCTCCTTTTGCAGTATAGAAGGTAGGGTTCGGATCTACGTCTCTGATTACATCTTCCGGTGTATGGGCTTCGTGTGCGGCATGCACCCGATGCTCATTGTACCAGATCTGATATTCATTTAGTCGTCTCTGCATTCCATTGGTCGATGGAATCATCCATGTAGATCGCATCCATGATTTCATGGTTCGGAAGAAGCGTTCAATCTTCCCATTGAGTTGCCAGATACGCACCTTACCCTTCACATGTTTGATCCCTTGCCGCTCACATGCCTCCTTAAACCGTTTGCGAAACTGTGAGCCATGATCACTGGTGAGAAACTGGGGAGTCACTTCCGATCGAAGCAGGGCTTCCTTGATCAACAGATTCATGTCATGTGTATTTGGTCTTCGAGCAAAGACTCTGATCGTCAGTAGCTTGCGTGAGTACCCGTCAAGCACAGCCGCGATCTCAAATCGCTTCCAGAGCACACGGATCTCGGTGATATCGGTGTGCCACACATGGTGGGGGTGTTTGGGCTTGAGTAGTTGGTCGACATTGTGTGATGGTGGTGTTGGAGCGAGTTGATTCCTACGCCCGGGCTTGACAAAGTCTTCTTCAAGTATTCGTCTCACTGATGCTCTGCTGATCTGGATGCCAGCCCGCACCATCTGCCTCGCGATAGATCGTGTACCAAAGTCCTTTTCAGGACAGAGTCTGCGTATCTCATGAACCGTTTGTCGTACACCTTCATGAAGTCGATTCCAGGGTGGGGATCCCAGCAACTGATCCGAACGATTCTTTTCGAGCAGCGCCTTTTTCCACGAGTTGATTGTGTTAGCATGCAGCCCAAAGTGATCAGCTGTTTGCTTCGTACTCCACTGTCTGAGGGCTGCCAGTTGCATGATCTGCGCCCGCTGCTCGGGGGTGAAGTGGGGCTGCTCTCTGGGTGGCTTTCCGAATCGATTCGATCGGAAGATTTCCAACTCTCTTTCAAGCAGAGCAGATTCGGTATACAGGTGATCCCGCTGTGCTTTCAATCTGATCAGTTTGCAAGGATCAATCAATGCACGAGCCTTGGCGATCCCGTATGTTTGAGACATGGCCGTTGCAACCGAGTCAACCAAGTGCCACACGCTTCGTGATCGAATATTGAGCATGTCGGATGCTATGTTTGATTTTTGACTCAGAATCAACGATTTGGGATCATCACAAAGTGCTGGCCCCCCACATAGGAGCTTGAAAGCACATAACCGGCGGGTCAGTTTTTGCAACCTGCTCCAGATTTTGAAGCACTCTCAGAAAAGTGACTCTGTTGGTTTTTCGAAGAGGGTTGCGCGACCTCTATTCCGACATTAACGGCGACGGCGTATTCAACTTTTTCGATGTGAGTGCGTTTCTCCAAGCGTTTAATGCTGGATGCCCGTAAGGCATGCAAGAGATCGAGAGTTCGATTATCTTCCTCTCCATTCACATAACGCCGCTGGTATAGAACCAGTGGTTTTTCTGTTTGGTTGAATGAGTTGGTTAATTTGGAGTTGACCCGCTTTGACCCGCTAGGTCATGGTTTCGTTGCCCCCAAATGGGAGTGGAACAAAATATGGGGGGCTGGTCAGATGTTATATGAAACCTCGCTTTAGGGCTTGGGCACATGCTGGTCAATCAGGATCTGGTTTCCGTCGGGATCCTGCAAAATGATGTGTGCAACGCCGTTGCTTTTGGGGTCCGCCTCATCGATCAACTCAACACCGGCGTCCTTGAGGCGAGCCTGGATTTCGCGAACATCCTCGAAGGAGTCGAGCGGCGTCTTGTCCTGCGCCCAACCGGGGTTGAATGTCAGGATGTTCTCCTCGAACATCCCTTGGAAGAGTCCGATTTTGGCCGAACCGTTCCCCAAAACGATCCAGTTTTGGGACGCGTCGCCACCAACCTGTTGAAAGCCGAGTTTTTCGTAGAAGGCTCTAGAGAGAGCTAGATCTTTGACCGTCAGACTGACTGAGAATGCACCGAGTTGCATGGGTTTCCTTTCTGAGTGTTGAACCGTGAGGGCCGTTGTGCCCGTGGAGTGTATCGCGTACCCTAGGATTCCTGAGCCCAGCATCAACGCGCTAATAATCGATTTCATCCAAGCGTCCTTTCTGTTCGAGATCCGAGAAGAGCCTAATGTCCCTGTGGCCCGTTGATCATGGCCTTATCATGACCGAAATCGAGTGTCCAAACTTCACAAATCTTGCGGAACTGTTTGAGTAACTTGAATAATCCCCACCCCACAACCCCGCCTGCCGAACCAGACTATGTGGCCCGTGTTAACCGCGCCATTGATCTGGTGATCGCAAATCTGGACTGTCCCCTGCATCTCGACAGACTCGCCCGGGCGGCGAATTTCTCGCCTTTTCATTTTCACCGCATCTTCCAGGGGTTGGTCGGTGAGACGCCAGGACAGTTCGTCAAGCGGGTGCGCCTTGAACGGGCACTTCGGATTATGTCACATGACCCGAAACGCCCGCTCACCCATGTTGCGCTCGATTGCGGGTTCTCCTCTTCTTCGGACTTCTCGCGGGTGTTCAAACAGCGGTTCGGTGCCTCGCCGCGGGCGTTTGATCTCGATCGCTGGCGGGCTGAAAAACATGATGGTTTGAAGCGTCTTGTCGAGGATCAGGGCTTGGACCTTCATGTCCACCAACTTCCCAAAGGGGCCAACCCCGACGGTTTCGCTATCGAACTTGTCGACCTCCCCCCACGATCAATGGCGTACATCCGGGTGCACGACCCGTACCGAGAGGGCGTTGTGGCAAGTGCAGCTCAGCGGCTGGTCGCGTGGGCCGAGCGGGCAGGCGTCGCGGAACACAACTGGTACGGCTACATGTGGGACGAGCCAGAGGTGGTTGAGCTCAAAGACTGCCGCTATGACGTCGCAGTCGAAGCCGACAACTTCGAGCCCAGCGGTGAAGTCGGGCGGTTCGATTTTCCCGCGATGCGTGTCGCCCGGCTCACCATCCGAGGCGGTCTCGACCTAGAGATGCGGGCGCTCGACTGGCTCTACCGCACTTGGCTACCAGAGAGCGGATATGTACCAGATGATCAACCGTGCTTCGAGGCGTGGATCGCTAGGCCATTTGCGCACGGTATGCAGCACTTCGAGCTAGACATCCATCTGCCCGTGCGTGCGAGCCACTGGGGCTAAACAGAGACTAGGTCTTTTCGGACGCATGCAACAAAGCCATTCGACGTGCTCGTCGAAGGGCTCATCTGACTTGCCCAGTATTGGTCCAGCGACTTTGGGTGCTTCTGATTTCGGGGTTTAGGCGGCCATTTAAGCAGCTTACTTCCGTTCTCTGACTCTGATCTCAATTCGAAAGAGTTTCGGATCACCGTGTGTGGATGGCCGAGCGACTTTGATCTTGGTTTCGATGCCACCTTTCGATGTATAGATAATCCCGTTGAGCTTTCAATCTGATCAGTTTGCAAGGATCAATCAATGCACGAGCATTTGCGATCCCGTATGATTGGGACTTGGCTGTTGCAACTGCCACACGCTTCGTGATGGAATATTGAGCATGCTGGATGCTATGTATATTTTTGACTCAGAATCAACGACTTGGGATCATCACAAAGTGCTGGCCACCCATATAGGAGCTTGAAAGCACATAACCGGCGGGCAGTTTTTGCAACCTGCTTCAGATTTTGAGACACTCTCAGAAAAGTGTCTCTGTTGGTTTTTCGAAGAGGGTTGCGCGACCTCTATTGGTCGTTAATGAAAAATTGAACAACTGTTTCAGATTTTTCTTTGCTTCACTGTTTGCATGCAAATATCAACGGATTCCTACGCAATGTGACGAGTCTATTCTTGTGTTATTGGTGTTCATACGGTATATTGGAGTTAAGAAAGATTTTTACGCAGCTGCACGAAGTAGTTCTAGTTGTTATCCTTAAACGGTTTGCGTAGAGCAACAGACTGAACCTGAAATGGAGATTCTGATGAACCGATTTTTATTGATGAGTTGTATATTGGTCTTATCTTGCCTGTCGAGCACAGCCATTGGCCAAACATATGATGCTGTATACAGACTTATGGCGGACGACGGAGAAGAGAATGATCGGTTTGGCGACTCCGTGGACATCAGCAATGGGCTCTTAGTTTTTGGTGCGCCTGGCGACCATGCCAATGGTGAAGATTCCGGTTCAGCATATATCTTCGATGCTGAAACAGGTTTACAAATATTCAAGCTGTTACCAACTGATGGTGCTGCTGGAGATAAGTTCGGTAGCTCTGTATCCATCGACAATGGCCTCGTAGTTGTTGGGGCGTGGGCTGACGATGAAGGAACTGGAGCGGCTTATATTTTCGATGCTTTAACAGGTGTGCAGATTCACAAACTAACAGCAAAAAATAGGGAATTGGGATCATATTTTGGC
>TARA_R110002111_G_scaffold175790_1_pt1 | contig 31792 bp, 28 predicted proteins | sample TARA_R110002111 | Tara Oceans TARA_R110002111 (sample SAMEA4397363) | marine metagenome | biome: Polar Biome; feature: [ZZZ] marine water layer (ENVO:01000295); material: water (ENVO:00002006), including particulate matter (ENVO:01000060) such as... | depth 199 m | reverse complement strand
GGACAAGCTAGTTGTCGCGAACCGGCCAAGTTAATTGTCGCCTAATAATCTTCATCAGTTTTAGTAATACAACCATGCAGTTTTATATAGGGCAAATCGTCTATACTTGTAATTACAGTCTCAAGGCTATCTGAAGAGCTATATATAGGCTTTAGAACTTGCTGTTTTTTAAGGACATTCTGATAAGATTTTTCTATAAGTAAATCATAATTTGTTGTATATATACTCTTCCATTTATATAGAGGAATATTTTGGTGGAAATTAGCAGGTTCAAAATCAACAAATAAATCGTGTACAAACTCCTGAACACGAACCAAATCACTTTCTGAGATAGCTAATTCAGAGACTTCAGCTAAGGGGTAATCATCAACTTGACCACCTAAGAATCTTTTTGATAATTCTTGAGTTAAGCTTGCTACTCCATGAATTCCATTACCTTTTCCATCAGTAGCCCCTATTGATGCTCCAGCTCCAAGAAATAAGACCACATTCCCACGTTTAACTTCCTGAATAAGATTTGCAGGTATATCCATATAAGTTCCAAATTATTAAAATCGTCTTAAATACAACATGATAAAATATTATAATACTTTGAAAAGCTCAAATGTACACATAATATAATCAATACTCATTGGATATCCTTAATCTAAAGAAGCAAGTCTGCGAGATAGCTATTTCTTTTATGGGTGTTGCTCGGCATTTCAGTGATGTTTTTTAGGTCATATTCACTACCAATAATGTGAATCTCACTCTCAGCTCTTGTTATCGCGGTGTAGAGCCAAGCCCGGTCTACAATACGCCCTTTTTTTAGGGCAATGATTATACGAGGAAACTGTGACCCTTGGGCTTTATGAAGAGTTATTGCATAACCCAGTTCCATGCAATCCAACACTGATTGAGTGACTTCAACTTTTTCACCTGTATCAAGCGTTACTTCACCATAATTTTCACTAGTAAATTCAACGCTAGTCAGTATGCCAAGCGAGCCGTTTTGAATACCCTTGTCATAATGATTTTGGGTAAACAAAATTACATCATTCAATCGCAGATTCTGGAAGTAGCTCTCTCCATGCATTTCAAACTCAAGCAACTTTCCATTTGGATTTACAGCTTGCTGCGTAAATTTATTAATATCTGCGACTAACGCTTTTGTTGGAGCCATTACTCGGCTATTTTCAGGCGATTGTTGGTATAGTTCGCAACAAACCTCCGCTATATCTTTCTTATCCGTTTCATGGAAATAAATTGAGCCTGTTGTTAATTGCTCAGGCACTACTCCGCTATTAATCAACTTAGAATACTCAGGAATTCCTGTAGTGCCTTCTTGCCGCTTTACAATATCAAGTGTGGTGTTTGCAATTGTCTCGGCAAGAACAATATCAGCCAGTACCTTGCCACAACCTATAGGGGGGAGTTGATCAGGATCACCTGCAAAAATGATCCGCACAGAAGGATGAATATGGTTTACCAAGCGATACATTGTGGGTAAGTCAATCATACTGGCTTCATCTATAACAAGCAGGTGCTTTTGCTTACCCGTACTTGCCTCCACAGGAGTATTTTTTAGTAATTTAGCAATCGTTGAAGTAACAAAACCAATAGACTCATGCAGCCGCATAGCCGCTCTACCACTCAGTGCCACTGCATGTATTTCAAAACCCATTTGATGGTATGATCGTAATGCTGTTCTGAGTACTGTGGTTTTACCTGTGCCAGCACCACCAGTAATGCAACTGACCGCATTATCTAAACAGGTAGTTATTGCTTCAGTTTGTTTCTTTGTTAATTCATAGGGTAATTCCTTTACCGCTGAACAATAGGCTGAATTAGCATTTTCATCATAAAGGTCACATTGATTCGCAAGCGTTTTAAGTCTTTTTGCAACGACATTTTCCATTAACAATTGAGCAGTTGGATGGTAATTTCCTGTATCAGGGTTCAACAAGTATTGCGCTCGATCGTGACCAGCTTGAAAGGCATTGCTAACGAGTTCTTTATCTTTCAATAATTTGGTTAACCGTGGACGTAAATCTGCTTGAGCGGTATAAGTATGACCTTTATCAATTTCTTTACGTATAGCGATCTCAAGTGCTGCACTAAGTCGCCTGTCATCTTTTTCATCAACCTTAAAAATAAGATCACGATTTATGGCTACAAGATCAACATCTTCAAATGACATGCCGAAACCAATCAATAGATAAGGATTAGCTTTAATTTCATCAATGGACTTTTCACCATGATGTTTTAACAATCGCTGTTGGACACTTGCAGGGATCTTATTTTCAGACATCCAATTACAAAAAGCTAAGTTCTTATATTTTGCATATCCCTCAAACAATGCCTTAATGGATTCCTCGCTCAGAACGCTTATAAGCCGTTTTCTTGATTCAGGGGTATCATTTATCAATATGGAATGAAAGTCCTTACCAAGAAGTTCCCATAGCGCCCTTGCTTTACTTTCACCAATACCTTTAAACTTATTTTCTTTTGCGATGAAGCGTATTAATTGCTCACCTGTTTCCGGCAAACTGCATTCAACTTGATCTGGTGACTCATAAGTATGCTGCTGCATTACGTAATCACCCGTATCCATTTCCTCAATCAATCTAGTCCCCTTAACAGACCAATGTTGACCAATTGTGGGCTGAACTGGAATTGCATCAGGGTGAGCTTTAATGGTGATGTAATACTTACCACTATTAGTCTTATATGAGTTCTTCCTCAGCGGTACACCGCTGAAAATGACCATATTGGCCGATGTATAGGGGATACTTGTTACACGTAATTGGTCTTCAGACAAGGCAGCATTCATCTTGGCATGAATCCCATTTCTGAAAGGGTATCAGACAGTTCACCAAAACGTTCTAACTTACCCTCAAGCTCCTTAACCTTAGCTTTTAGCTCTATATTTTCGGCTTCTAATGATGATAAGCGATTTGAATTTAGAGCTTTACGATGTGCAGTATTATCATATTGCTTTGGCTTTTTAATCGTTTTTTTAGCGATATCATTTAATGGTGGTAGTACTCCTTTTTTTCGCAAATTGTCTTCTAGTGTTTTCAGGTTCTCTCTTAGCATTGGGTTTTGATTTAAGGCTGACTTACCACAACCAATAGCTTTAGCAACTTCCCCACGATTCAATTGACCTCTAAATACAATTTGCTTGAAATCATCATTAGATTGGCTTGCCGCCCACACCTGAAAATCATTTAGATTTTTCTGTGCTTTTTGCTGACCACTCATGCCTTTTTCTGTAGCCATTAAGCACCACCTGTTCTGCGTTTAATTTCAGTCAATGGCTTATTTAACATTTCTACAGCGTCATCTAGGGACTCCATTCGCATACCATGTATATATGCATTGTGTTGCCATAGCACAAAGCGTTGTTTATACTTTTCAATAGTCTTATTTGCTCTTTCCAGTTCTGCTTCCAGGCTCTCAACTTGATTTTGCCAATACTCTACATCGCTATTTACTGGCGGAGCTTCAGTATTTTTGTTCTCACGCAAAAACTGCTTACGTGCTGTGTATGCTTTCTGAATGTCATCGTATCCAGACAAAGCTTGCCTAGATACATCGTCAAGCTGAAGCATTACCATGACTTCTTCACAAAGAAGAGGCCAACTAAGTTTGCCTTTCCATGTTTCGATTAAGTGTAAAACTTCAGAAATGTTTTCGGCTGTAATTACTATTTTAGGCATGATTAAAGTTCCATTAATTCAAACATATCATCTGTAAATCCGAGTTCATCGGGTGATTCAACCTCTGTATCTAAGCCTTTATCTCTCAACATTTCTTTCACAGGAGATGGATCATATTCATCAGGTATTCTTACCACAGCACCGTTAGGTGTATTTTCATTTTCAAGAATACTTATTTTTGTGCGTAAATGAGTTAATCGCCAATGATGATTGCTCACCCAACGATCCGCTCCAAATGTACCCATTTCATGATCTTCCATCGCCTTATCAAATTGAGATGCAACTTCTTGCTCTCGCTTTTTGAGTAACTCTAATGAATCACTAAACCCTTTGATACAGACTAGTTCCTTACACGTTTCACAATCACCACTACGTTGACAAGGTGACATAGCATAATCATGCTCACATATGCCTAGTTCAGTTACTATGGCTGAGCCTTCTAGGTCTTTACCTATGTCTTGGAAAGTCACGGGAATTCTATGCTTAATTTTTTCCAGAACTCCGGCATTCTCAGGAATCATTAAACCTGCCACCTCTTCGGATTTTTGATCTTCCGTTCGATGATCATACTTTTTGTTGTCCCCAACTTTAGCTCGTCCAGCCCAGTTAGCCAAAGTAAGCTCATCCATCCCTCCACTTTCAGCCATAGTACTTAACCAATGACGGGCACCGTGTGTTGCCAATTCAATAGGCAGCCCACTTTTCAAACTAAATCCATGCTTAACCCAAAGTGTACGATCACCTTTAGCTTCTTTCTGAACAAAGCGATCATTTATGTGATTAACAGTGGGGATACAAAATGAAAAACCTCGTGAGTTAAAATCAGTATGAAATTCATTTTCACGATGCAATAATAATGCTTCAGAAACCTTAACATGCCTGTCTTTATCGACATAAGGCCACATCGGAAACTTTTTGATGTACTTATAATATTCAAACGCACCCAGCGCTCGGTATGAAATACAGCCATTATTTTCCGAAAATAATTTCTGAAACCATTTGGTACTTATATTAAAGTTTGAATGCTTCAATGATAAAGCTGCATTAAATTGATCAATTGATAATTGCTTATCGATTGAAAAACCCTGTGGAGTGATACACTCTTCATGTACCATAAATTGTTCAGGGAACTCTTCTGCAAACTTAGCTGCTCTTCTAGCAGGTTCGCCAATACGTTCTAGCCGTTTAACAGCCTCTAAGACGATATCTTGCATCACCGTTGGCACCCACTTTATACCAGCCTTACCTTTTTTAGCTGGCACCCAACGTATACCAAGCTTCAGATCTCCTGCTCTGTCTTCTTCCCAAACCAAGCAGTCAACTGGCAGTACAGTTTGCTCTGAGCCTCGTGAGGGTGCAGTCATTAATAGAGCGTAAATTGCAGTGAAGTATTCAGCTTCAATTCCTAATTCAGGAGCCTTACTAAATAATTCAGCAACAAGCATCATTTCTTCAGTGGTTGGCAATTTATCTGAGCGATGCTCTTCACCTTTTTCATCAAGCGTAATAGTTAAGTCTTTGTTTTTCTCATAGGGATTAGACCATTCAGGCAAGCTAGGTGTTATAAAATAATCACGACAAAAGCTTAATATTAACTCCATTTGATAACCAGCTTTGTTTCTTGCTGTTGCATCAGAAAGCTGACGATGAAATACTTCATCAAGCCTTTCCAACACAGTGCCATCAAGTAATAAAATATCGGCTTTGTCTGTTACTAACATTAATGCTTCTTCAAGTACTCGAATTGCTTCCATATGACGCTGTAAGTTGGATACTGGCCTGTCTGTAAATGAATTTTTAATATAGGCTTTAGCAAATTCTAGGTACGGGACTGAGAGAGGTTCATAATGATACGAATTGGAAGGTTTCAGGTTAGTTGAAAACCGAGCTACTACTTTTTGTTTACCTTTAAGTGTATCCCATTTATTTTCATGCCAGCTATCAGAGCCAAATGCTGTTAAATGAGTCCGACAATTACTAATAAACTCATTGAGGTTTTGTTCGCCTGTTAGTTCAACTTTTGCTTTAAATCTAATTACATTACTTGTCATAACTATTGCTCCTCTGGCTCTTGCTTCATATCAGCACAAGCCTGCACCACCCATTCCACAGCAAGTATCAGTGTGTCCTTGGTTGAGGCATACTGTTCACTCTTAGTTGCCTTTAGTCGTGCATCTTTCTCAACGTACAGGCTATTCAAGAATTTTTCATGAGGTGCATCAAGGAGGGGTCTAAACTTTTCACAAAGGTAACAGGCTTCATATCCTTTTATGCAAAAATCATTCGTGCCACAAGCACCAACAACTTCATTTTCTTTATTGGGAACTCGTGCAGATGGATCGTCACCACGCTCTCCATCTGAAACATCCACAATAATTTCACCTTTAAAAGCCTTTGCAAAAGGAGCAAGCTCTTTACCAATGGCTTTGTCAATGTAAGTTACTGTGTCAGCCGTATTTTCCGTATAAACGATCACGTTCTGGGTATCAGACTGATCTAGAGCTTCAGCAATAATGAATGCACTAACCCCCTTACGACCAAGGTTTGTGCCACGAGTTCGACGAAAGCGCCTAGCTGAAAGCTGGATTATGTCGCCAGTACGTTCACTTATAGCTTGATTCAATATGTTGACTTGTCTGATGAAACTATCCCTTAGTTGAACTGAGGATAAATGCAGAAAGTCAGTTTTCAACAAATCATCTAACCCTTTAAAACCCGTATCCTTAGTAATCAATTGCTCTACAGTTTCCCAATCAACAAATAATGGCGTTAGTTGTTTTTGTTCCTCTGTTAATTCAACTATATAAGTCTTAGAAAGCTTACTTTGTTGGCTCTCAACTAGGTTAATAAGAGTTAGATACAGGTCTTCTGTAATAGCTAGTTTCTTGAACAGTTCCCTAAAACCAACTCCCCTTTGCTTTGCCCGTGGTATATTAAGGTAAAAATTAACAGCCTTTGTTTTCGAGCACCTTTCTTTTATAAGATCTATTGCTTTCAATTGGCGTAATTGAACCGCCCTCCTAGCTGTAGCTTGCAAAGTAACCAGATAACTGTAACAAGACAGTGATATTTTATCCTCTGCAAACAATCGTATCAGCTCATTTGCGACAGCTATTTGTTCATTTTGAGTTAATGCACCAGTTCGAGGACAACGGTTGGCAATGGCGACTCCTTTTTTATTTCCTGCAAGCCTCATCCCTTCCAACACTTTTACAACTTGGCTATTAATCCCTTTATAACCATAATCATACCAACTGATTAAGAAGCCACGGAGTGCGCCCAAATACCATCCATGTTCGTCATCAAGCATTGCTCGCCAGTTTCTAATCACATGCTCATCAATAGATTTACACCCAGTATCACGTACCATTCGTTGAAATCTAAGATACATATTTGAAGTATGACTAGATGAAACTTCTTCAGCATAGCGTGCTAAAGACTTCCTGAACCCAATTAGTGTTTCTTCATCTATCCCCAAAACATCACGCTGAAAACTGATTGTTATATCTTTGTTTAAAATCCACTTATTTGAATTAATATCGAAGCTGTAACCATCTCTTGAGACTTTAAAGGGAACATCTAGAGTAGCTAACGATATTTTTTCTTTACCGATTAGGGCAATATTATTCATTACTACCTCCTTGACTGCCTGATTCATTTCTTACTTGGGATGCTTTTCTGTTAAGTTCTTCTTGATCCATTAATGATATTTCATTGGCTTTTTTAGATACATGACGCTTGTTATAGGTATTTCCTGACTTCTCACTTGAGTGGCCCATCTGATGTTTTCGCATCTTAGCTTCTTTACCGCTATCTATATGCGTATATCCATCAGCCCCAGATGCTGCCAATTTGTTATTATTATCAACTTTTTCGGAAAACCCTTCATTCCAATCATGCCTAAAATAGTGAGGGTGGATATCTACAAACTTTTCGTCAACTTTTTTCATTGCTGGTACAATTGTGTTATCAAAGGTTGATCTAGAAATAGGGTTGCCCTGTGTAGCCCCTTTACGATTAACTACAAATAGATAAGCGTGTTTTTTAGCATTTGGGGTTTTTGCGCGATACATTGAAATATAACGACTCAGCAACTCCGCTGTCTCATCACTAATTCTAAGTTTCCTCTCTCTTGTTTTTGCTACTGGCTGTTTTTTTCGAGGGTCATTCTTGTCGTCATGTGTTCGCCTTACCCAGAAAGATTTTTTGTTGCCGTGTAAAGTCATATCAGTCAATGTGAGTGAAAGCATCTCGCCACTTCGAATGCCATGACGATCCATCAAATGAAACATCAGGTGATTTCGAAAGCGGACAGCTTTTTGCGTAAAAGGATTTATTGGATTGTCATAGTGAGCAACGGCCATAAACTCTTTGACTAGATCTTCTGGTAGAGTTTTATCATCAGTTTCATCTAAAACATTACGACCTTTTCCTTTAGGTCGAGCTGCCTTGAACTCCTTTTCCATTTTTTTAATTTCACGATTGAACCTAGGGTTAACAATATTCTTAACAGCTAGCTTGGCGAGAAAAGTTAAATACTCAATAACTGATGTCATGCGGTTATAATGGTGATCTCGCCCAACCGAAGGTGTTACATCAACTAACTTTGGCGTATCAATTATGCTTATGACTTTATTTCTGCCTTTACTTGCTTTGTTTTTTCTATCTTTAGATTGCTGTATATCGATTGCAAGGTGGGATTTAATATTCTCAATATCTTCCTCACAAAGAAACTCACCTTTCTGAAATTCCTTATAAAGATCTCTCTGCTCATTTTTCAACCAAGAAAAAAACCATTTTACGTGGCTAAGTTTATTTGAAATAGTCTGCGCAGACGTAGTTTTAGATCTTAATTTTGTTGTTACCCAAAGTGTTGTATAGAAGTGCGGCATCTGATCACTTCCCATTAAAATAGGGTAGCGTTCACCATTGTCAAAAATTAATGTTTCACTACTATAATCAATCATCGAACAACACCTTATTTTAACACTTTAAACTTACGTAAGACCTAGTGAATCATGATTCAACCAACTTGTAAAGTGTAAAAAATAAAAAACCCAGCAAATATGCTGGGTTTGATGTTTATCTGTGGTTAATATAGTTTTATATTAACACTTTTAAATTAAACGTGATCTAGAACGGAATATCGTCATCAAAGTCTATCGTTGGCTCTTGTGGATTTACCTTAGGTGCTGACTGCTGTTGAAAACCGCCACCTTGCTGTGCTGCAGATTGCTGCTGATAACCGCCACTTTGTTGTGGTGCTGATTGTTGTTGAAAACCACCGCCTTGCTGTGGTGCTGCTTGTTGTTGAAAGCCGCCACTTTGTTGTGCAGGCTTATTGTAAGCTTGTTGAGGTGCCGCTTGTTGCTGAAAACCACCTGATTGCTGTGGGGCTGACTGCTGCTGAAAGCCACCACCTTGCTGAGATGTTTGTTGATTGAAACCACCAGCACCCGCGCCGCTACCACCACGAGAATCTAACATTTGCATTGTGCCGTTAAAACCTTGTACAACGATTTCAGTGGTGTATTGATCTTGGCCTTGTTGGTTCTGCCATTTGCGTGTTTGTAAAGCACCTTCAATGTAAACTTTTGAGCCTTTTTTCAGGTATTCGCCTGCAATTTCAGCCAACTTGCCGAACATAACCACACGGTGCCATTCTGTTTTTTCTTTTTGTTCACCCGTTTGCTTGTCTTTCCAACTTTCAGAAGTTGCAATAGTGAGGTTAGCAACACCACCACCGTTAGGCATAAAACGTACTTCAGGATCTTTTCCTAAGTTACCTAAAATTATTACTTTATTGACACCAGCCATGAACAAAATCCTATAATTTCAGTAAAGCAGCGCTTTACTCATTTAACATTATTCCAAGCGAAAACTTGCTCAGAATATTTATTTTTAATAACGATGAAGAGATTCTAACATTAGACGTAAAAAATTACGCTAGATTTACCCCATTTTTATAAAATATTTTATCTAAGAAAAGCTAGCTTCTATTCAGCCACAAAGAGGTGCTTTTTCATTTCATTTTGGATATCAGCAGGAATTTTTAGAGAGCGCTGATTTTCATAACAAAAATTTACCATCACTGCTGTGCCTGACGCGCATTTAATATCGTTTTGCCATAATTCCTGATATACGTCGAACGATGAACTGCCTATTCTGTCAATATAAGTACGTAGTTCAACCGCTTTGCCATAGAATATTTGTGCATGAAAGTTAACATCAATTTTTGCTAGAATTAATCGCCATTGTGTGACGTTTAGCTCAGGCATAAAAATTTTAAAAACTGGCTCGCGTGCGCCTTCGAACCAGATAGGTAACATAGTATTATTAATATGACCAAGCGCGTCAGTGTCACAAAATCGAGGGGTTATCACTTCAGTAAACATAAAAACTCTTAATAAACGGACATTATTGCAACATTCTACAGAGATTTATTAACAAGGTAATTAATTTAGTCACAGTTTGTTGTATGCTGACTACAGATTAATAATAAGATAAAGGCTTGTTGAAGTTAATTTTATTCTCTGCTCGGCAAAAATTGTCGATACGTTATAAATTCAGAGTGCTAAATTTACAACATCTATAGACACTAACACCATGACCGATTTTATTGAAGTATACCCCAATGCACTTAGCCAAGAGTTTTGTGAAAAGTTTATTTTAGATTTTGATAACAGCCAACACCAGGTTGCCGGCAGAACGGGCAATGGTGTTGATACCACAAAAAAACTCAGCCAAGATATTTATTTAAATCAGCATGCGGAGTTTCAACCCGACCTGCAAACAATTTTACATAGCTGTGCTGATCATATTACCGAATATATTAGTAAATACTTTTTTAGTCTTATTAGCGGTATATCACTAACCGTTCGACACCCAAAAACTCAACAACCAGTAGTACTAACCGTCGATAATTTTGAAGAAGTCGGTAAACCGAATGCATTTAATTTGATCAAATACCTGTTTAATTTAGCACCAATTAACGCTCAACGTTACGAACAAGGTAAAGGTAATTATGGTTATTGGCACTCAGAAATATATCCTCAACCGGGTGAGAACAAAGCACTACATCGCGTGTTGTTGTTTTTGATTTACTTAAACGACGTTGAAGACGGTGGTGAAACCGATTTTTATTACCAAAATAAAAGTATTAAACCTAAAGCAGGTACTATGGTTATTGCCCCCTGTGGCTTTACTCATACCCACCGCGGTAACATTCCTATTTCATCAAATAAGTATGTTTTAACGTCTTGGGTAAGCTTTAATCCGGCCAAGCAAATTTATATTGGTTAAAGTGTAAAACTACTCTTTGAGTAAAGTATGGCCATCACTTGCCATCCATGGCATACCGTTCGTCCTGAACATCATTCCTTGCCATCCATGGCATCATGACATACCGTTCGTCCTGAACATAAAAAAGCATAATCATTTCATTATGCTTTTAATTTAGTTCAACGCTAACGATTTAAGTTTATTCAGTTATTTTCTCTGGCATTGCTTCACTATCATCAGTAACTTTCCCATCATTTTCCTGCTGGTTTCGTAAAAAACCTGCCGCTTCTTCATCAGCATTAGTGAGTTGACTAGGATTGTAGCGAGAAGCATTATTTACTTTTAAAATATTCTCTGCGTGCTGTAAATCAGCGGTATTAGAGAAACCGGCAATATTTTCACGTGCACGTAAAAATGCTTTAATTTCGTCAACAATACCACTTAACTCATCATCATTTTTCGACATCGACATCACGTAACGCGGCATTTCAACATTACGAGCACCGCTAGTGGCAAAGGTGCTTGAACTAATACGAGAGCTGACTACCCACGGCGTAATTGACGACTTAACAATAACATTTTCACTACGTGTGGAGTCATGGATCGACATGCCGGTTGACATTTTTGACTCAGAAAAAGTTCCTTCGGTTTTCATATACATCAACAGAGAATTAAACTGCAATTCTGCCCAAAATATATGAGAAAAATTTTCCAACATACGACCTATAGCTGTCACTATTTGCCATAAAAATAACGAGCTAACAAAGGCAACAATTAGCGTTGATGCCTCAGTTACCAAACTTTGCAATAGTGCAATATTACCATTATTGGCTCCCCTCGCTGCGGCTTCAATATTGCTCATAAAATGTTGAAAATATTCAATACCTACCGATATTTTATCAGCAAAACTGAAGAACAAATATGCCCCGACAACTAATAATACTTGCGCCAGCGCAGTGCTCAATATACGTGTCACCTTATAACTTCTAGGTTGTTCTACGGCAGAAAGCTCAGGTTGTGTTTCAATCAATAACTCACCAGAAAATGAACCTTTACCTTGGCTTTGCTCTTCTAATACCGGATCAAAGTTCATATAGGTACGATTAGGAATTTCTTTATAGCGACGATTAGCTAAAACAATATTTTCAATATTGATGAAGATTTCATTGGGATGGACAGATTCCTGCAAATTTTCGCGATACTCACTCACTTCGGTAGCCGTACTGCTTTGTTTGCTACGAATACCGACTAAATAGAATACCAATACTGCCGTGATAAGCCCTAAACCGATCAAAGTTAATAAACTTGGCCAGGCAGAAAAAAAACTAATGCTATTAGCGATTTGATAATAACCGCTATCAAGATTAACATTTTGGCTAATAAGGTGATAAGCACCGCCAATAACAACAGGAAATAAAATAGAGAAGGTGATTATTTTTGCGACACTGGCAGCACCAGCAGTATTTAATAATTTAACACGATCTAAACTCACGGCATTAGCAGCACTTCGCCATGCTGCAACTAAGTAAATTAAAATAAAAATAGAAAAAATAGGCATAATAATATGCCCCGCTTCACCCGCTAACCCACTTGATGAAACAAAATAGGTTAAACCAAACGCGACAAAGGCAATAATGGTGGTGGTTAATACCGAAATAAGCTCTTGAGAGATATTACGAATAGGGTAAGGTAAGAAAATCAACTTAGGGAAAATTGAATGCACAAAACGTCCCATCCAGCCTAGAGGCTCAGTAAAGGTGGTGTTTTTACGACCCATTAGCATAGATTCAAGTGCCTCGGGACTATAAGCAAGCACTTTTTCTTTACGCTCTAGATCGGCATTAAGTTTTTCACTTTTCGTAGAGTTATATGCTAAAGAAGAGGGAACCGAACGACCAACAAAAAATTTGAATAATTGAAATAAACCACTACCCGCACGTTTGAAACCTACAATAAGCAATAATAGCCCGATAATCGCATAGATCCATGCTGTGGCTATATCTTGTTCAATCACTTTAGTGACATTAAATACGCTATATAAACCAATTGCTGCAATGGCTAAGCCACCTAAGGTCCGGATTAAACCTTCCTGTTTAAAAGGATTAGCAATGCCCAACCCTTTTGAACCAAAATCATACGCCATTCTACTTCTCCATAATTTGGTTGCGTTTTAACACGTAAACCAATCCTAAATAATTCTCTCGATAAATTAACCTAAATAACGGTTAAGTAACAGTTTTTTTTCAGAAGTAATTGAGTTTTATCACTTGATTGAACAATCAGGAAAACCAGATAAAGCCTTGGCCGTCAGACATGAAGTTGACATAAGTTACTTTACGGAGATTAAATCACGTAAAGTAACTTTAGTCGCTGCTAGTTTAGGTGTTAGCGACAGTATAAGTTTTAAAGAAAACGTTTTAATAAACGATCAATTTGCGTCATACGTAACTTTTTCAGCAGTTTGCGTGGCTTGTCAGGATAGTTTTGCACACGCTCAATATCGCTTGCTTTAGCTATCACTTTAGTATGTTGAGTAATGCGTTGGAATTCTGCAGCAAACTTATCAGTGAGTTGGCCTTTTACATCATCAAGTAATACGCCATTTTCTAAATCTAATGCCCAAGCTCGCGGGTTAAGATTACTACCAGTTAGTAGGTGATAACGCTTATCAACCACTAAACCTTTCAAGTGAAAACTATTGTCGTCATGTTGCCACAAGCGCAATGACAAAGTGCCATTATCCAAGTATTTTTGACGTCGAGATATAAAGCTCGCTAACAAACGTTCATAAATATAAGGCACAATTTCAACAGTTGAAAATGTTGCTTCATCAGCATTATAAAAGTCATTCGCTTTCTTATCGCCGACCGTTAAAGTCACTTTAACGCCACGTTTCAAGGCCGAATCTAAATCTCTTAATAAAGGTTTAGGTAAGTTAAAATAAGGTGTAAATATAACTAACGAATCTTGGCTATTACGAATTAAATCTCTGATCACACGATTTAACTGGTTGCCTCTACGACCACAACCCACAAACATAGATGCTTGAATATCCGCATGTTCACTGGCTTTAAACGGACGATATTTTGACGACTTTAGTAGTTTAGTTAAACGCATGATATTACGCTTAACTATTTTGGCGTCTGGCAGTACACCTCGATTGAGCAATGGCGCTAAGTTTGAAGCAATAAAGCAGCGCTGTAAGTACTCACAAAAATTATCCGCTAATGCTTGGCTTTGTAAGCGATAGTAGCGATCAAGACGGTAACGCCCTGCTTGTTGTAGGTATATGTCGTTAATACTTGCGCCGGAATAAAGCAATACGTTATCGATTACCATACCTTTTAAGTGTAAAACACCGAGTAGCTCCTTACGTTTAACCGGAACGCCGTAGATATTAATTGATTCGGTATGTTGTTGCTCAAGCGCTAAATAGAGTTCACGATTACCACCATGCTCTTTTTCACCAATTAAACCGCGTTGTGCGCGATGAAAGTCCACAAACAAACAAATGTCTAATGTTGGCGTTTGTGCTTTAGCTTGATACAAAGCGTCAAGCACTTCTTTGCCAGCGGCATCGTCTTGAATATAAAGTGCAGAAATATAAATACGTGATTTGGCTTGTGCTATTTCGGTCAATAGCATTTGCTTGAAATCAGCTGCTGATTCGGCAATATTGATATCAGTAGCTGCTATCCCTGCCATTGAATTAACGACCACCATATTAGCGGTTGCCCGCAAAGATAATGGCTAAATTAGGTGTATTATTATTATTCATTCAATCTAGTTAATTATTTCTTCAAAGTAAACTGTGCTAATTGTACCGCAAGATCTTCTGCGAGTTGAGAAATATTAGCACCAGCATTGGCAGTATCTTCAGCTGACTGTAATAAATTGTCGGTACTTTCAGCAATATCATGGGTATTACCTGTGATACCAACCACCATATTACGTTGTTGTTCAACAGCATTTGATATTTCTGTCGTCGCGGTAACAATCTCAGTAACACTCTGACTTACTTGTTGAAAAGTATCTGCTACTTGTGCTGTTTTCTCAACGCCTTGTTCTGCTTGTTCAACACCGCTTTTCATCACTTCAACTGAACGACTGGTACCTAACTGTAATTGTTCAATAATTCGCTGAATTTCACTGGTTGACTCTTGTGTTCTGCTAGCCAATGTTCGTACTTCATCAGCAACTACCGCAAAACCTCGACCTTGCTCACCTGCACGAGCGGCTTCAATTGCCGCATTTAATGCCAATAAATTTGTTTGATCAGCAATTTCACGAATAACATTTACAAACTTACCAATTTCCGCACTGTGCACAGCAAGCTCATTAATGACTTCTGCTGACGTATGTACTTGAGAAGAAATAGCCGTGATCGCGCTCGCTGTATCCTTAATAACTTGCTCGCCTTGATTAACACTGGCGTAAGCCTGCTCGGTCAGGATTTTGGCATCAGCAGTACTTGATGAGATCACTTGTACTGAGTCATTAACTTGGTTGATTGAACTGGCAACTTCATGGGTATCTTGTTGTTGCTGAGCAATATTTCGTTCCATGGCTTCAGTTAAGGTGTTGATATTAACCGCCGCCAGTTTTAATACCGAGACATCATTATCAACATTCAATAGTAAGGTATGAATTTTGTGCTGCATTTGACTAAAACGACGCGCAATATCACCGAGTTCATCCTTAGCATTGCTGGTAATATCGATTGAAAAGTCACCATTACCTAATCGTTCTGCGGCTAAATTTATTTTATTAACATTTTCACTAAGCGAGTGATAAATACCGACTAATAAATAACTTATCGCTAGCATAATAAGCAGCAGTAAAATCGACAACAACCAGAGTACCTGCATGCTGTTACTTTGTAAAATGGTAATACGTTCAACAAGTTGCTCTTGAGATAAGGTCATTAACATTTGCAGGTTCTGGTATTGTTTAGCACCTAAACTCTCAGCTTGCGCAACACGCCATTGGATGCTGTCAGGGTTAATAACTTCGTTGCGTAGTGAAGTTTGAAAACTATCCAGTGATTGTGTTACTAGCTCATATTGCGCTAAATAGTCATTAAACATATCGGGAGCAACACGCTTGAGTTGCTCAATAGTTTTTGCGTACTGTAGCTGTAATTCGTCCAGACGATTATCTAAGGCAACGAGTAAGGTATAGGTTGCGGCATTAAAACCATCATTTTCAATAATACTACGCGTTAAGTCCTTAATTCTGCCTATGTATTCAACTAAGGCGGGCATTCTTATTAAAGCCGCTTCAGCAAGATAGAAAGCTTGCGGATCGGGCTCTCGAGATAAACCACTAACCGCGGATAAAATTTCTCGTTCTGCAAAGGTTTTATCATAAAACATCGCAAAATCAGTAAATGTTCGCTCACTTGCTTGCAAGTTTTGCCAACCATCACTTAGCGCTTGTTTATTCACCGTCGCTAATGTCAGTTGCTCAATCTGGTTAGTAATATCATCGCTATTAGATAGTGTTAAACGACTTTTCCCTGCCGACTGCTCTAAAGCAATAATGGCTGCAATTTGACTACTACCGGATAGTTCTTGTTGATATTGGCTTAAATCATGGAATTGTTGCTTTACAATCCAGATGAAACTGGCAATAAGTGGCAGATAGAACATGAATGCTAAGAGAGAAAACTTAGCTTTGAATCTTAGTGAATTCGAAATAGCGATCGCGGGCTTGAATATTAGCGTCATAGTCACTCTTATTTTTTATTATCTACAATATGCTTACCATAAGCATATCATTTGACCCAGATAAGGTAATGATTATTTCACTTTAAATTACTAGCGTTTTTATTCACCCAATCCCATAGTGAGTTGCCATAAGTATTTATTATAAAATACTCATGGCAACATTTATGTGACTAATGACACAACTTGCTTAAATTTTAGCCGCAAGTTCTGCCGCTTGTCTAATCGCTCGCTTAGCATCAAGTTCAGCGGCAACATTCGCACCACCGATCAGATGCGCATGCACGCCTTGTGCTTCAAGTTGCTGATACAGCCGACGCTCAGACTCTTGTCCTGCACAAATGATGACATGATCAACTGGTAACGTTTGTTGCTTACCATCAACAGAGATCACTAAACCTTCATCGTTAACCTCTTCATAGGTAATACCGGCCAACATTTGCACACCGTTTTTTTGTAAGGTAGCTCTGTGGATCCAACCGGTTGTTTTACCTAAACCCGCTCCCACTTTAGTGGTTTTACGTTGTAATAAGTAAATTTCTCGTACCGGTGCTTCATTAGGCACGGCTGCCGATAAACCGCCATTTTCTTGATAATTTTTATCAACTCCCCAGCTTTTTAACCACTTATCAGGGTTAGTCGTCAACGACTCTTCTTCAACTAAAAATTCTGCCACGTCAAAACCAATACCACCAGCGCCAATAATAGCAACACGCTTACCTACCGGCTCTTTATCACGCAATACCTGAATATAAGATTTAACTTTCTCATGTTCGATACCTTTAATATCCAGTGCTCTAGGAACAATACCTGTGGCTAGCACTATTTCATCAAAACCTGCTGCTACAAGCTGCTCTGCACTTTGCTCTTGGTTTAAATGTAAGACGATATTATGTAATTCAATTTGCTTGTTAAAATAACGTAATGTTTCATAGAACTCTTCTTTGCCAGGTATTTGCTTAGCATAGTTAAACTGACCTCCAATCTCACCGCCGCGATCAAATATTTCGACACTGTGACCACGTTGGGCAGCATAAACACTAAAGGCTAAACCTGCTGGCCCTGCACCGACAACGGCAATTTTCTTATTGGTCGTGGTTTTTTCAAAAGTAAGTTCAGTTTCATAACATGCAGTAGGGTTTACTAAACATGATGCTCTTTGCTGTTTAAATACATGGTCTAAACATGCTTGGTTACAACCAATACAAGTATTAATTTCATCGCTTTTATTGGCCGCTGCTTTGACAACAAAATTTTCGTCAGCTAAGAATGGGCGTGCCATTGACACCATATCCGCTTGGCCTGTTGACAGTATTTCTTCTGCCACTTCCGGTGTGTTAATACGGTTGGTGGTAATTAGCGGTACACTAACCTCTTTTTTCATTCGCTCGGTGATCCAAGTAAATGCCGCACGTGGTACGGAAGTAGAAATAGTTGGTACACGCGCTTCATGCCAACCAATACCGGTATTAATTAATGTCGCGCCTGCCGCTTCAATACCTTTCGCCATCGTAACGACGTCTTGCCAACTGTTACCGCCGTCAACCAGATCTAGCATCGACAAGCGGAAAATAATAATAAAATCATCACCTGCACTTGCTCGCACCGCACGAACAGTTTCTACCGCCAAACGCATTCTATTTTCAATGCTGCCGCCCCATTCATCGGTACGTTTATTAACTTTTACACAGCTAAATTGATTGATCAGGTAACCTTCAGAACCCATGATTTCTACACCATCATAACCGGCTTTTTTAGCTAGTTTTGCCGAATGGGCAAAATCTTTAATGGTGCCCTTAATCTGTCCAACTGACATGGCTTTTGGGGTAAAGGGATTAATCGGTGACTTTATTTTACTGGCAGATACGCTGAAGGGATGATACGAATATCTACCGGCATGCAATAACTGTAAACAAATTTTAGTCGGGTACTCATGAACCGCCGCCGTGATTTTTTGATGTTTACTAACATGCCAGAACTTACTTAACTCACAGCCAAATGGCGCTAAACGGCCACGAATATTAGGACTAATACCGCCGGTAACAATTAAACCGACACCACCTTTTGCGCGGGCTCGATAAAATGCAGCTAGTTTATCAAAACCACCTTTTTCTTCTTCAAGGCCAGTATGCATTGAGCCCATGAGTGTGCGGTTGGCTAAGGTAGTAAAGCCTAAATCTAATGGCGCTAATAAATGTGGGAAGGCTGCATTATCATTCATATTAAGTCACTTTTAGTTATCATGTTAAAGTCGTATTTAAAGCGAGTTCAGCTTTTACTCGAAGCTGTTATGTCTAAAATATCTTCATTGGGCGTAAAACTCAAGCCTTATTTTGACACCTGTCAGATTGACATTTTCATAACATCAATAAATACTCCGCAAAAGATGATGATTTACTTTCTCTACGATCTTAGTATGCTGCGAATAAAGGATTGGGAGAAGCGCCATTAACATCGACAAAAGCATTATCATTACTGAAATTACTTCCCAGCTACAACAAGAGTTAGCACAGGCATTAGTTGCGGCAGATAATGCTCATAAGGCGGCTACTGACGATCAATCTGTGGCTGAAACGCAGTATGATACCTTAGCAATTGAGCAGAGTTATTTAGCCGAGGGGCAATCAAGGCGAGTAGACGACATCCGCTCTGCGATTAAGAGTTTAGAAAGCCTTAAATTTGATCCATTGCTGAATAAAGCGCGTGTGATGATGGGGTCATTGGTACAAATGGAACAAGACATTGCTAAGCGACACTGGTTTTTTATTACCCCTGCTGCCGGTGGCTATCGTTGTCAGGTAAATCATCAGGAAAAATTAATAAAGATAACTTTGATTACCCCACAAGCGCCGATGGGAAAAGTACTTCTGCGCAAAGAACTCGATGATGATGTTACCTTGTCAATCGGCAAAAATAATATTGCTGACTTCATTACTGACATACAATAACCGTTTACTTAAAAGTAAACGGTTATTAACATTGTTAGATCTTCTCAGTATCGCAATTTTATTTAGGCTAATTATTTAATAATATTTTAATGCTTGGTAAGTCGACAACCTTCTCATCAACTTTTAAGTAAGCAACCGCTTCATCACGCATAATGATAGCTTCAATTACACCCGGCATTTCACTCAGTTTTTCTGCCACTTCTTGGGCTTTTTCATCGCTAACAATGTTGGTGGCAAAACTATAAGCCTTAGACTTTTTCAGCGGTTTCATCCCTAAGGTTAATAACAGCCAAATCAAACCAAAGAGTGCCATTACTAAAAATATCGTTTGTTCGCCAAATTTTCCGGCAATAAAACCGCCTAAAATACCACCAGCAAAAGCGCCTAAAAACTGACTACTAGAGTAAATCCCCATAACACTACCTTTTACGCCGGCAGGGGCAATGCGCGACAATATTGACGGCATGGTGGCTTCTAAATAGTTAAAGGCTGTAAAAAACATCATCACCGATACCACCAATGTGGTCATACTGCTAGGTAGATACCACAGCAACAACAAGGCTAGCGTTAACAAAGCAACTGCAACACTAAACATTTGTTTTTCTTTTTGTTTCTTTATAGCAATGATCATAAATGGCACCATGAGAAAAAAAGAGCCGAGTAAGGTTGGTAAATACAGTTGCCAATGCTGTTCAAGGGCTAAGCCGCTAGCAACAAATTGTTTAGGTAAAGTAACAAAGCAGGCAGTCAATGCCATATGGAGAATAAAAACGCCGCCATTTAAACGTGATAACTGACCATCACGCACTAAACTGCCAAGCTTCGAAGGGAGTGCAACATTGTCACCTTTCGGCGCAGTGTTAATTGAATTTGGCACAACAAATTGAATGGTCAACATGGCAAAAATAGTGAGTATGGCGATAAACCAGAACAAACCACTTAAACCAAATGCTTGCGCAACTATGGGACCAATAATCATCGCTACAGTAAATGATACACCGATAAACATACCAATAGTCGCCATGACTTTCGGTCGTTGTTCTTCACGACTTAAGTCTGCGGCTAAGGCCAATATAGCACTCGCTATAGCGCCCATGCCTTGTAAGGCACGACCAAGTACCACACCGTAAATGGTGTCCGACATTGCGGCCACAACGCTACCCAATAAAAACATCACTAAGCCTGCCAGTATCACCGGCTTTCGGCCAAATTTATCTGATAAAATTCCCATTGGAATTTGTAGTAGTGCTTGCGTTAAACCATAAGCACCGATAGCTAAACCTATCCATATCGGACTGTAACCAATAAGTTGTTCACCATAAATGGCAAACACAGGTAAAATCATAAACAGACCTAACATACGCAGGCCGAACACTGAGGCTAACGAAAATGCGGCCTTCTTCTCAATACTATTTAAACCGGATGCGCTCATGAAATGTTAACTCTTATTTAAACTGGAAATAATTAAACTGAAAATCTGGCTAGAAAAACCGGCATATCTTAACACGGCCTCCTAATGAACAAAAACAGAGATTTAAGATGAATTCGGATTAAAAACTATGCGATAATTCTCGGTTCTAACTTTATGTGTAGATGTCATAGCAAATGAAATAATGTCACGTTAATTTCAACGATACATTGATTTACTTGTTAGCAACAACACTTAGTACATTTCGCTTTTAAAATTACCTTTGCTGGTGGATATTCTAGTGCTAATGAATATGGTAAGTGTTGATATAGCGTAAGGTAATTTACATTCAGTTGGGCAATTTGCATACAAAAAAATTGTATCAAATTGCCCGACGATCAACTGGTCACAATATCATTATGAAGAAAATTGAAGTCAGGGGTGCTCGCACCCATAACTTAAAAAATATTAATGTCGATATTCCACGCGATAAGTTAATTGTTATTACCGGCCTTTCAGGTTCAGGTAAGTCTTCATTGGCCTTTGATACCTTGTACGCTGAAGGGCAAAGGCGTTACGTTGAATCACTTTCCGCATACGCACGCCAATTTTTATCATTAATGGAAAAACCCGATGTCGATCACATTGAAGGTTTATCTCCGGCGATTTCAATTGAGCAAAAATCAACATCACACAACCCACGCTCAACCGTTGGTACCATCACCGAAATATACGATTATTTACGTTTACTATATGCACGCGTTGGTGAACCTCGTTGTCCAGACCATCATTTACCGCTGGCCGCACAAACCATTTCTCAGATGGTCGATAGAGTTTTAGCGCTCGAAGAAGGCACTAAAGTGATGGTGCTTGCACCCGTATTGCAAGACCGTAAAGGTGAACATGTTAAGTTACTCGATAACCTTGCCGCACAAGGCTACATTCGAGCAAGAATTGATGGTGAGGTTTGTGACCTTTCTGATCCGCCGACCTTAGAGTTACATAAAAAGCACACAATAGAAGTGGTTGTTGACCGGATTAAAGTCCGTCAAGATATACAATTACGCCTTGCTGAGTCATTCGAAACCGCGCTTTCATTAACATCTGGCACCGTGAAAGTGGCATTTATGGATGAACCCACTAAAGAAGAGTTAGTTTTTTCTGCCAATTTTGCTTGTCCTCAATGTGGCTATAGTATGCAAGAGTTAGAGCCCAGACTATTTTCTTTTAACAATCCAGCCGGTGCTTGTCAAACCTGTGATGGTTTAGGCAATCAACAATATTTCGACGCCAGTCGTGTTATTTCTAATCCTGAATTAAGTTTAGCTGGCGGTGCTATTCGTGGCTGGGATAAAAGAAACTTCTATTATTTTCAAATGTTACAAGCCCTAGCTGAGCATTATCAATTTGCTTTAGATTTACCATTCAATGAATTGGATGAAAAAACGCAGCAACTGATTTTAAAAGGCAGCGGCAAACAAGAAATCGAATTTAAGTACATGAATGATCGCGGCGATGTCGTGATCCGCAAACATCCATTTGAAGGCATTTTAAATAACATGGACCGCCGCTACCGCGAAACAGAATCTAATGCGGTGCGCGAAGAATTAGCAAAATATCTCAACAGCCAACATTGTCCAGACTGTAACGGCAGTCGATTACGCTTAGAAGCGCGCAATGTTTTTATTGCTGATACACCATTGCCTGACATTGCCGAATACGCCATCGCTGATGCCTTAGCATTTTTCCAAGGCTTAGAACTGACCGGACAAAAAGCACAAATTGCTGAAAAAATTCTTAAAGAAGTTTGTGACCGTTTAGGTTTCTTGGTTAATGTTGGCTTAAATTACCTTAACCTTTCACGCGCCGCAGGCACCTTATCCGGTGGTGAAGCACAACGTATTCGTTTAGCCAGCCAAATTGGCGCTGGCTTAGTCGGTGTCATGTACGTACTTGATGAGCCTTCTATCGGCTTACATCAGCGCGATAACGAACGTTTACTAGAAACTCTGATCCATCTCCGTGATTTAGGTAACACCGTTATCGTGGTTGAACATGACGAAGACGCCATTCGCGCCGCTGATTATGTTATCGATATTGGCCCTGGTGCCGGTGTACATGGCGGTAATATTATCGCTGAAGGTGATGTAAATGACATTCTAGCCTGTGAAGACTCACTTACCGGCCAGTATCTATCAGGCAGAGAGTGTATTGAAATTCCAAAAACTCGCACACCTTTTGATAAGAAAAATGTTGTCGAACTTAAAGGCGCAACCGGTAATAATCTGAAAAATGTCGATCTGGTGATCCCAAATGGCTTAATGACCTGTGTTACCGGTGTTTCTGGCTCAGGTAAATCAACTCTGATCAACGATACCTTATACAAACTTGCCCATATCGAATTAAACGGCGCAACCACGCAAGAGCCTGCGCCGCACAAAGAAATTATCGGTTTAGATTTACTCGATAAAGTTATCGATATCGACCAAAGCCCCATTGGAAGAACACCACGTTCGAATCCAGCCACTTATACCGGAATTTTCACCGCTATTCGTGACATTTTTGCCGCCACACAAGAATCGCGTTCACGTGGCTATAAGCCTGGCCGCTTTAGTTTTAATGTCAAAGGCGGACGTTGTGAAGCCTGTCAAGGCGATGGTTTAATAAAAGTTGAAATGCACTTTTTACCTGACGTTTATGTACCTTGTGATGTCTGTAAAAGTAAACGTTATAACCGTGAAACCTTAGAAGTAAAATATAAAGGTAAGAGTATTCACGAAGTCTTGGATATGACCATTGAAGATGCGCTAGAATTTTTCGCGCCTATTCCTGCGGTAAAACGTAAACTACAAACCTTAATGGATGTAGGTTTAAGTTATATCAAGTTGGGACAATCTGCGACGACTCTCTCGGGTGGTGAAGCACAACGGGTTAAGTTATCCAAAGAGCTATCAAAACGAGATACCGGTAAAACACTTTATATTCTTGATGAGCCCACCACCGGCTTACACTTTCACGATATTAAGCAATTACTGCAAGTGATTCATCGTTTACGTGATCACGGTAATACCATCGTCGTGATTGAACATAACTTAGATGTAATCAAAACTGCTGATTGGGTGATTGATTTAGGTCCTGAAGGTGGCTCAGGTGGCGGTGAAATATTGGTGACCGGCACGCCAGAGCAGGTGGCTGAACATCAAGGGTCGCATACCGCACGCTTCTTAAAACCACTATTGGCTAACGCCCGCAGCGCTCATTAAGCTTATCCTGAGTTCACGTTAGCGCAATAGTTATTTTAGTCTGTTACTCAAAAGGCTTGTTAATTTTAACAAGCCTTTTTGCTATTTATATACTGGCTATTAATCTGCAGAGTCTAAAAAAATGAATATCGCGGGCTAATATAACTTTGCTAGCACTGAGCTTATCTAGCATCTCAGCGCAGTTATGTTTAATATGATTAAGGAATAAAATCTGATCAATTAACTAATTTATCGAAAGTTGTGAGCTAAATGACTAATAAAAATAATAAAATACAGCAGTGGCAAAACCCTTTAATCTATTTACTGGCCTTTTCAAGTGGCTTTTGCATTATGGGAATAGAGCTACTTGGCGGACGAATTCTCGCACCATTTTTTGGTAGTAGCGTGCATATTTGGGGCAGTATTATTACCGTATTTATGCTGAGCTTGTCGTTTGGTTACTTAGCTGGCGGAAAGCTTTCAACCAAAGCAGCATCTTTAAATCGCTACGGTTTAATCTTTATTTGTGCAGGTATTGCTATTTTACCAGTCGCGTTTTCTTCAGAGTGGTTAATGGAAGCTATTTTCCTCGCTATTGAAGATACCCGTTACGGCTCATTATTAGCATCAATGGCTTTGTTCTTCATACCAACAGTGATACTCGGCATGATTTCACCCTACTCTGTTCGTTTATTAGTAACCGATAAAAATAAAAGTGGTCAAGTGGCTGGCTTTCTTTACTTTGTTTCAACACTTGGCAGCGCTTTAGGTACCATTATCACCTCGTTTTACTTGGTGTTACTATTTGAAGTAAACGACATTATCATGGTATTCAGTGCCACACTCTTGGTACTTGGTGTCAGTGCAATGCTCTTTAACCGCGTAAATCAGCAAAAAACTCTCAGCGAGAATGATAACAACCATCAAGGAGTCGCACATGAATAAAGTACCCCTTAGCCTTTTGATTGCAATGCTGATTAATATAGTTATCAGTGTCGCATTAAATACCCAAGCTAATGCTAAAACCATTCACAGCGAACGTTCGCTGTACCGTAATATATTAGTTGAAGAAAATAATGGCTTGCGCTGTTTAAAATTTAACGTCAAAAGCACTAAAACACAACAAAGCTGCATGTTAGTAAACAATCCGCAACAATTAGTGTTTAACTATACAAAAATGCTATTTTCTAGCTTGTTGATTAACCCTGATCCGAAACGTATTTTAATTATCGGTTTAGGTGGTGGTAGCATGTCAAATGCCCTACACGATATTTTTCCTAGCGCCAACATTACCAATGTTGAGATAGATCCTGCGGTGATAAAAGTTGCACGAAGCTACTTTAGCTTGTTCGAAAATGAGCAAGTGACCTCCGTAGTACAAGACGGGCGTATTTTTGTGAAACGCGCAACAATAAAAAAGCAGCAGTATGATTGGATAATTCTTGATGCTTTTAACGGCGACTACATACCCGAACATTTGATGACACAAGAGTTTTTACAAGAAAGCAAAAAATTACTCAGTGCTAACGGCGTGTTAGCCGCCAATACTTTTTCAGTCAGTGACTTATACCACTATGAGTCAGCCACCTATAAATCAGTATTTGGTGATTTTTTTAATGTCAGACGGAATAACAACAGTAACCGCATCATCTTAGCCAGCACTCAACCCTTGCCCCAGCCACAAATTATTGCTGAACGCGCTCAGTTTTTAAGTAAAAAATTATTACCTTATAACGTCGATATTATCGAAATTAGCCGCCAAATGTTTTCGACAGCAATAAAGCAAGATTGGCCAAACGAGACACGATTATTAACCGACCAATATTCGCCAGCAAACTTATTAAATTTAAAGTAATAAATAATCAATTTACCGGTATGTAACACTGGCATACCGGTAAGTTAACTAAGGTGACTTTTTCAGGCTTAAGCGCTTTTTACCTGTTGAGGTTGTTGCTGGTTTTTTCACATCAATACGGGTTAGCTTACGTTTTGAATATTTATTGGCAGTCGATTCAATCGTTTTACTGGCATGTTTAATATCAGCAGCTATATCAATTTTTTTAGCACTTTCAACAGTCTCAGGTGCTACTTCCACCTCTACTTCAATGAAATCATCATCCATGGCCGTTTTGCGAGAGCCTGCCACCGCAGTCGTTATTTCCGCTAATTCACTCGCCGTTAAGTCACGCCACTGACCCGGGCGTAACTGGCCTAATTCAACATTCATAATGCGAGCGCGCTTAAGTTTAGTCACTTCATAACCTAAATATTCACACATACGGCGAATTTGTCGGTTTAAACCCTGTGTTAAAATAATACGAAAAACAAACTTACTTTCTGGCGTAACAATACACGGTTTCGTGATCGTGCCTAAAATAGGTACACCCTTTGACATTCTCTCAACAAAACGTTCGCTGATCGGTTGATCGACGGTGACAATATATTCTTTATCATGGGCGTTTTCAGCACGTAAGATTTTATTAACAATATCGCCATCGCTCGTCAGAAAAATTAAACCTTCTGATGGTTTGTCTAAACGACCAATGGGAAAGATACGCTTTGTATGGCCAATGGCATCAATAATATTACCTTTCACTTGTAGTTCAGTGGTGCAGGTAATACCTATGGGCTTGTTATAAGCAATGTAAATACGGTCAGTATGGTTGCTGGCACTGGCTTTAATTTCCATACCATCAACACAAACCTTGTCACCCGGTATTACTTTAGTGCCCAATTCAGGTACTTTGCCGTTGATAGTCACTCGGCTTTTCTCAATCAATTTATCCGCAAATCGACGCGAACAATAACCTGAGTCACTGATGTATTTATTAAGGCGTTTTTCGTTAATAGACACTAATTTTCCTAAAGCAAGTGCAGTGCATAACTGCAAAAATAAAGATATTACCGCTATTTTAACCAAATTTCACCGCTATGTAGAGCAATGAAAGATAGAATATAAAATTATTAATAAATTAATCCTTAACGCTCCATTATTACACTAAGCGTAATAATTATTTACTCTAGACACCATTTATCATGCCGTAATTTAAACATACACTGGCTATAGTTAATTCAAACAGCTTAAGGTTAAACGACATGATGAAAACACTCACTTTCGAGCAGTTACCACAAGGTGGTTTTGCTGGTTTAATTGAACGACGCTTTGTCATCAACCAAGCATTGTTTGGTCGTTCAAAGACTATAGCTTTTGCTGGTTTGGGAAATTTTGTTTACCTTGCTGATGCTAACTTTTTACCTCATGGTGAAACCCATATGCATGGCCACAAGGAGGTTGATGTTATATCCGTTATGGTTGCAGGTGATATTATACATCAAGGTTCATTAGGCCATGGTCAACGTTTAACTGCAGGCTCAGTACAAGTGCAACGTGCTGGTGCCGAAGGCTTTCATCATAATGAAGTTAATCCCAATGCTCAACAAAACCACATGATTCAACTCTGGGTTTTACCTGATCAACCAGGTGAAGCGGCAGGCTATAAGCATTATCAGCCCAAGCAGGGTGAGCATATAAAAATTTACGGTGGCAGCAAAACACAACAAGCAACGTTTAATAGTGCTATTTCAGTTTCAGTAAGCAACACAGTAGTACAACAAAGTATTAATATAACTGGCGAGGCTATGGTTTACCTGAGTCTGGGCGAAGCAAAAATCAATGGCGAAGTCATTCAAGCCCGTACTCTTGTCCACGATAAACACGGGCTTACATTGACGGCTTTAACCGAAGGCCAAGCTATATTTATTTACAAATCAGATCAAAAAAATGAGGCATTATCATGAAAGTAATCGCATTTGGTGCAAGCTCAAGCCGTGCATCAATCAACAAGCAACTGGCAACATATAGCGCTAATTTAGCGGCAACAACAGAGAGTAATATTAAGGTTGAAGTGTTGGATTTAAACGATTTCGAATTACCAATTTTTAGTCAAGACAAAGAAAAAGAGCTAGGGCAACCTGAGGCAGCAAAAGCATTCTTCAATAAGCTCGGTGAAAGCGATGCTATTATCATTTCATTTGCTGAACATAACGGTAGCTATACCGCCGCTTACAAAAATCTCTTTGATTGGGCTTCTCGCATTAATCAAAAAGTATTTCAAAGTAAACCAATGTTATTACTGGCAACATCTCCAGGGCCTGGAGGTGCTGCTAGCGTATTAGCGGCAGCAGCAGGCTCTGCACCTTATTTTGCGGGTGATGTAAAAGCTTCTTTATCAATACCAAGCTTTTTTGATAATTTTGACATAGAAAATAACATATTAACTAATGATGCAATAAAACAACAATTACTTGCGGCCATTACTAATTTAACGGCTTAAGTATTTTCGGCTAGAGCGCTAATTGAAAATAGCTATTTTTAACACGGTTTAATGTCAAATTGGGCGATTATGGCGGCTATTATTTATTAGTCAGCCATTTTAAGCTTGATGAAAATAATTACCTTTTGGTGGTGCGCCAAATAAGATCATCGCTGCTTGCATGTCTTCTTGCGGGTAGTTAGTAATGGCCAATTGATGATTTTCAATGTTGTTCCAGCGTTCAATAACCATAAACTGATCTGAATGTTCATGATGTTTCAACAACTCACAAGCAAGGCAGCCATTTGCGCCAGCAATATAAGGCACTAACGTTTGTAAAAAATCGAAAAGTTCAGCTGACTTGCCAGCTGCTGCGGTAAACTCATTAACACGTACTATGCTCATACTAACCTCTTTAAATCTTATTATTTATAACATACTAATATTACCATTAAGCTTGGGTAATACGTTCTGTTGATGCCGGATATTTCGCTAGTAAATCACCCTTTCTGCTTGGCCGAGGTGTAAAATCACCCTAGCAATTTGGACAAACACCTTGATAGACTTTACTCGCACAATCTTGACAAAAAGTGCATTCAAACGAGCAAATCATGGCATTTTTAGCGTCCGCAGGCAGATCTTTATCGCAACATTGACAATTGGGATGAAAAATTAACATGACACGGTACAACCTTTATCATTATCCACTTCTTGTTGCAGCGCTTCTAAAGCCGCAACTATGGTAAGAAATTTTCGACCAAAGTCAGTCACATGATACTCAACCCGCGGAGGTAATTCATTAAAGCTCTGGCGCTCTAAAATGCCAAATTCAATGTTCTTTTTTAAACAAACATTTAATACTTTGGAGGTTAAACCCTCAACATTACGCACCATTTCCCCTGGTCGATTAATACCGTCAGACAGTAATTGATAAACCGTCAGTGACCATTTACAACCGTATATTGTTTCAACCATGCGCGCACTATTTAAAGGTGGTGCTTTTCTTGAAATTATTTTTTCATTATTATTCATAAAGATGTACTAAAAAGTACCTACCCCACTAATTTGTGCCTACTTTTCAACAAGCTAATTTACTCGTTAAGCTGTCAACACTTTAGCAAGTGTAGACAACAATTTGGAGAAAAATATGAGTGTTTCAAAAAACAATTTAGCGGTAATTATCGGTGGTTCAAGTGGCATGGGTTTAGCAACAGCACAACAACTGGCCGCAAAAGGCACTGACCTAATCATCATTGGTCGTGATACTGATAAACTCAAGGTAATAAAAGCCGAGCTATCACCATTAACACAGGTAGAAACTTTGTCGGTTGATTTATACAGTCAAACACAAGTTGACGAATTAAATCAATATATTGAAAACCTTCCTCGACACATTAATTACTTAGTTAACGCCGCCGGATATTTTAAGCCAACCAGCTTTATGGCGCATGACAATGCCGTTTATGACCAATATATGGAGCTAAATAGAGCAACATTTTTTATCTCGCAAGCCGTAGCTAAAAACATGATAAAACATCGTGCAGGCGCCATTGTTAACATCGGCTCTATGTGGGCTAAGCAAGCTATAAAAGCAACACCATCGTCGGCTTATTCCATGGCAAAAGCGGGGTTACATGCACTCACTCAACATATGGCAATGGAACTCGCAGAATATAACATTCGGGTTAATGCGGTAGCACCTGCTGTTGTAAAAACACCAATATATCAATCATTTATTGAGCCAAAAGATATCGATAGTGCACTAGCAGGTTTCGATGCCTTTCACCCGATTGGCCGAATTGGTCAAGCTGGTGATATTGCCAACACAGTTAGCTTTTTATTAAGCGAACAAGCCGATTGGGTCACTGGGGCAATTTGGGATCATGACGGTGGTGTAATGGCAGGTAGAAACTAAACCAATGCTATTGGCTAATAATTCAGCTTAGAGCAGACTAAGGTGTCAGGCAAAGTGACACCTTAGTGTATTTTTATTACGATAAAACTGTCTGCTGATAATGCACAATTTAGGATGGTATTACTGAGCATATCAAATAACTTTATAACAATTCATCGTCAAGTAAAGACATTATTTCAAACGGCTAGGCTTAAAGGTTGAATAACGCGGAAGTTCAGCATCTAAATCTTCCCAGTTAGCTTTAGAGTTAATAAAATTATGCGACATTGGCCGTGCTAAAATATCGCTATCGAATATCCCTAACCTAACTCTAATTCTTGCGGTACCGTCATCATTACTACTAAAGATTGGGCTACCACAATGTTGACAAAAATGACGTGTGCGACCTGGCTTAAAAGAAAAGTGACTTAAGGATTGTTGGCCTGTTATGATTTAAAAGTCAGCGCTATTAACAAAGCCATTAGTGGCATAAGCCGTACCTGAGTTTTTTCGACATAACGAACAATGGCAATGAATAATCTCACTAATTTCACCATGAACGGCAATAGCCACTTCACCACACAAACACTTTCCTGAATACATGTTAATCCTACCGACTAAAGCTTTATTAGGAGTGACTCGATAACTGTTTGACCATGTAATATTTACAACCGGTTTTAGGATAACCCTGCTGCGTCCATTGCACTTGATAACCCTGTTTTTCGTAAAATGGCATGGCTTGAAAATTCAAGGTGTCGAGTAACGCTTTATTACAACCTCTAGCTTGTGCGGCTAATTCTATTTTTGCTAATAACTTGCTGCCAACGTTTTGACCTCGCAAGCTTTCTGCCACCCATATGGTATTAATCATTAGCCAATCACCAAATGTTCGACCGGCAGCGCCCGCAATAACCTCACCATTTTCATCACTCAATTTCACGGCTAATGCTTTGCGCTCACTCACTTCCCAGCGAGCCCAATTAAATTCGGCAATTTTTTCATCTAAAAATGACACCAACTGCACGTCGGGATTTTCTAATACTTCAATATTCACAATCAATCCTATAACTTGTTTAACTTACTACGCAAAGTAGGCCTTAACTATGCCTGCGGCCTTAAATATGCCAGCCATAATAAGCCTAAACAATGTCGAATCGTTAATTGTTATTTTTGTAAAAGCGTGAAGGCCCATTTTTCAAATAAAAGGCTCGCAACAAACGGTCTGCTATAAATAATGAGCAAAATATTGAGTTTTGCTCATATGTTAAGCAAGCTTAGC
>TARA_R110002111_G_scaffold121226_4_pt1 | contig 31990 bp, 28 predicted proteins | sample TARA_R110002111 | Tara Oceans TARA_R110002111 (sample SAMEA4397363) | marine metagenome | biome: Polar Biome; feature: [ZZZ] marine water layer (ENVO:01000295); material: water (ENVO:00002006), including particulate matter (ENVO:01000060) such as... | depth 199 m | reverse complement strand
GCAATTTATAATATGAATAGAATTTCATAATTAGATTATACATTTTAGAATGGATATGGTTTATTCTATTTTATACAAAAAAATATTTTCTGCTATTTTCTTTTACATAAAAATCCCATTTCTGTAAAAGAGATTAAGGTATTCCACAAATAGACATTTATTTAACCAGTATAAATTTCATCACCGCATTAAGAGATATAAACACCCTAAAAACCCTTCGTAAAAAAGCATTTTGTCTGATTTATTTGTCTCTTTGTCTGATTTTTTGTTTTTTTATCGGATTATTTTTATCATATTTGCCTCCCCTCAACAAGACAAAATAGCTATACCAGTTAGTGTTTATAGGTAAAGCTCAATGTAAAATAAATAATTATCCTACTTATGAAATTTAAAACTACTCGCACATTAAAGTGTCTTAGTTTAGTACAGTTCTTCGTTTTAACTATTTTATGTTTTAATGCAAATACCGCAACAAGTCAAACTGTAACCAACGTGTTTCCTACACGAGTTACAACTAGTAGTGAAGTTACTATTATTGGCACAGGATTTACTTCTGGTCTTGCGTCTAGTATTAGTTTGCCTAATATTAGCATAGGAAGCAAAACCTTTGTAAGTAGTACAGAAATGACTTTTGTAATAACAAGAAGCAATACTGAAGCTTCAGGTGACACTACAAGTACACTCTCTATTGGCTCAGTAACATTTGATTCGGGTGTTAATAGAAGTTTTAATTATGTTGGACCATCAAGTAAGTCCGTTACAGACAGCAGTACATATAGAGTTAGAGAAGTTTACACCACTTGGGACCAAAATAATAATGGTACTGGTTTTTGGAAATCTTCTGATTTTGTTTCTGGCGACACTTCTACTTGGCCAAATGATAGCCATGAACTATTAGGCTTTAAGATGAATTATGGCGGTAATGACATAATATTTTCTACGGGAGTAAACGACAACCTATTAGAAACAGAATTAGCAAGTTTAGGAGTAGATGTATCTGCCACTAGTACCGAGTATGTTAGTCAAGATTTTAAAGCCTATTCTACCAATGGTGTTAGCGGAAAACCTAACTCAAACAACTATATAGGTTTTGCAGATAAAATTGATGGTAGTACTGGTACTATAGTATTAAACAATACCGTGAGAAAAACCGTATATGATGTTATTATTGATGGTATAAAAGGTCTAGATATGGGTACAGGTATCGCTAACTTTAACAACCAAGCTGATATAAGATTTTATAGTGGCAACGGAGATATTGGTGCTGTTAATGATGGTGTTCCAGACCTATTAATCACACAAATAGCACAACCTGGAGGTAGTGATGTGTATTATTATGCAGACGTTGATGGTAATGTGGTTGGAAGACCTGTTAAATTAGCTTTTATTAATAATAACAATAATAGATTATATCAATGGAAAGTAGATTTTTATAGATTAGATTATTCTTCTGGTTCAACATTCGAAACCGCTATACCAACCACAGCATCTTTTGGGAATGGACAAAACAGAGGTTTTAGAATGGCTGCTTTTAGCCTAGAGGATTTTGGCATTGACGGATCTAGCAATGGAGATATTACAGACATTGACAATATTAATATGGGAGCTGGTGGATCTTCTGACATGGCTTTTATGGCTTATAACAAGGCTGCCTTCGACATTAAATCACCAATAATTAATGAGGCTCCAATTTCTAGGTTTGTTTGTAGATTACCAACAATTTCGGATCTCATTTTTAATGTGGATGGAAATGTAGAAGCTCCTACTAGTGACACAAAAGAAACCATTCATTATAGATGGTTTAAAAATAATATAGATTTACTAAATGATGACTCTAATACCCTTACCATAGAAGCTGGCTTAACTGACGCTGATTTAGTAGATGTAAACTACAGAGTAAGAGTTGAAAATGGTTATGGAGCTGTAGATATACCCTTTACAATTAATAAAGGTGGTACACCGAGTTATTGGGATGGTTCAAATTGGGTATTACCAACTATATATAATAACATAACAATCAACGATGAGGATCGACATTTAATTTTTTCAGATGATTATAACGAAACTGTAGATTTGGTAGGCTGTGATTGTGCAGTCCCAGCAGGTAAAAGTGTTATTATTCCTTCCGGATCAACAATAACACTTTATAATGAAATCATGGTTGAATCTGCCATACCAGCAGGATTTGACGGAGATGGAAACGCTACAAATGCTTTACCTGCAGGTTCCTTTATTTTAGAAAATAATGCTAGTTTAGTTCAGATTAATGATGTCATAAATAGTGGTGAAATTAAGGTAGAACGAACGGTTAATAATTTACATGCATATGATTATGTGTATTGGTCATCACCAGTACTAAATTTTAATATATCTAATATACCTGGTGACTTAAAATATGAATGGCACACAAACGATACCAATGCAAATGGAACCCTTGGAAATTGGGTAACAGCAAGTGGTACAATGCCAATAGGTAGAGGTTTCATTGCAAGAGCACCTTCTACAACCTCTTTTACAACAACATTTTCTGGCTTACCCAACAATGGAAATATTCCATGGACTGTGTATAAAACAAATAGTGGAACTCAAGATGTTAATGATAAACATTGGAATTTAATCGGAAACCCATATCCTTCAGCTTTAAATGCTAATAAATTTTTAGCAGATAATACTACAATTGAAGGTAGTGTATATGTGTGGACGCATACTCAAGAAGCATCAGTTATTGAAAACCAACCATATTACGAAAATTTCGCTGTGAATTATGGAAACCAATATGTAACCTGGAACCATCTTGGAGGTTCAGATCCATCAGATGATTTTGATGGGAATATTGCCTCTGGACAAGCTTTCTTTGTACAAGTTTTAGAAGGATCTGCAGGTACATCATCTAGCATTAATTTTACCAATAATATGCGCTATGATATTAACGAAAACAGTTTTGATAATTCTCAATTTTATAGAAGCTCAAATCAAGAAGAACAATTAGAAACAGAAAAACAACTAATATGGTTAAGCTTAGCCAATGAAAACAATACAGCTTCAAGTACTTTAATAGGCTATGCAGATGGAGCGACTGAAGGAAAAGATAGGCTTTTTGATGCTTATACTAACAATACAGGTCTCAATTTATATTCTTTAACCTCTCAAAATGAAAAATTAGCGATACAAGGACTCCCTTTACCATTTACAGAAACAAATACAGTACCATTAGGTTATAATTTAACCGAAAATGGAATTTATAAAATTGCAATTGGTAATGTAAAAGGAAGCCTGTTTGTAGATGAAGGCCAAAGTATTTATATAGAAGACACCTACACTGGAGTGATCCATAACTTAAGAGCATCACCATATACATTTTTAGGGGAAGTTGGAGTCTCAAATGACCGATTTATTCTTAGGTATACATCCTCATCTCTTTCTACTAACGACATTAATAATTCTAACACTTTTGCTTATGTAAAAGATGGTATGTTAAATGTGACATCTGAATCTGATATAAAGGCCATTACAGTTTATGATTTAAATGGAAAAGAGATTGTCTTTTATAAATCTAAAGGACAAATTCGTAATATCAACGAAAGCTTTCAATTCTCTAAGGGACTATATCTTATTTCTATAACTTTAGAAGGTAATATTCTTGTAACAAAGAAGATTATAAATTAACTGTTTATAAAGATTTCAATCTTAGTTTACTGTTATGGTTATATCTTTATAGTTAGACCTAAATAGTCGCTCTAATTTTAGCAACTATGTCCTCAACAGAAATACTACTAGCTGCGTTTTCATAACCTTCTGGAAATTTATTACCATAAACCGAAGTAGGAATTAATGGGTACTGTTCTCTATTTGCTATCAAAGCAAAATCTTTAGGTTGATTGAAAGGTGCAAAACCCGCAAAAGGGTGCGTTACTCCCCAAATAGTAATCACTTTTTTGCCTAACATGGCTGCAATATGTGCGTTACCAGAATCCATAGATAACATAAGGTCTAAATTTGAAATGAGTCTTAATTCCTCTTCTAAGTTTAATTTACCTGCTACGGATTTTGTATTGTTAAATTCGGTTTCAAGCTGATTTAACACCTCAATTTCTCTAGCACCTCCACCAAATAAAATAACGTTATAACTTGTTGAAAGCTCAGAAATTACAGCTTTCATCTGTGCTATAGGATACATCTTACTTTGATGCGCTGCAAAAGGCGCAATACCTATAGTTTTATAGTCTTTATTTGAAATAAAAGCGTTTAAATTCTCTGATAAAGGTTTTAATTCTGAAAATGTAGGTTGCGATAAATCTACAGCATAGCCTAATGCTTCAAACACCTCAGCATAGCGTTGGTGTGTCGTTTTTAATTGCTGAAAAGATTGTCCGGATGTTAATGCTTTTTTTTCAGCTCTACCCTTATCTAATTGCACTACTTTTTTTCCGAAGAAAAATAATTTCAAGATTTTACTACGTAATACATTGTGTAAGTCTGCAACCGCATCAAACTGAAGCTCTTTTAATTCTTTAGATAGTTTATAGAGTCCTAAAACTCCCTTATGTTCTCCCTTAAAATCAGCTTCATAAACAGTTACATTTTCTAAATCTTGAAAAAATGGTTTAAAAAAACCCCTTGTAACCACTGTGATTTTCAACTCTGGATATTGTGTAATGAGCGCTCGCAAAACGGGCACTGTCATCGCAACGTCTCCCATTGCAGAAAACCTAAGAACCAGTATATGTTTTGGTTTATTAGACATATTTTAGAACTGTCATATGTGGCAAAATTGAGACATCTCAAACGGAGATTATTCAATTCGTTTTATAATGACAAAAGATTATTTCTGTCCTCTTAAAACAGGATTAAGTTCATCGTCATTATACATTTTCATTTGCTTATAAACTTTCATGTACTTATCACCATTTGAGATATCGTTAAGCATATCATCAATGGCTGTACTTAAATCTACACGTTGCTCTAGCAACACGTTTAATTTTGTTTGACAAGCAGCTTTATGTGCATCACTAGCATCTTCCCTTACAGTTTCAAGATGCATATGATAAATTTTTAAGGCCAAAATTGATAAACGATCTATTGCCCATGCAGGACTTTCAGAATTAATCTTTGCGTCTGGTTTTACAGATACATTTTTATATTTATCAAGAAAATAGCTGTCAATATATTCAACAGTATCTGTTCTATCTTGATTAGACGCATCAATCATACGTTTTAACTTTAAAGCCGCAACAGGATCAATGTTTGGGTCTCTAATAATATCTTCGTAAGCCCATTGAACAGTATCAATCCAAGATTTTCTATATAATAAATGTGCGATAAGATCGTCGTTTTTATCATACTTGTTTGTAAAAGGTTGATCAACTGTATTTAAAACTTTATAGGTTTTAATAACATCCTGAAAAATTGCGTTTGCTTTTTGTGAAAACATAATGAAATCGTTTTATTATTTACAAAAATACATGAATTTATTAAGTTGTAAATTCTTTCAGCAACTTAATAACTTTACAGACTAAGGTTGTGGTTCTTTTTGCGAAATTTATTTTTACATCTAAATTTTTAAAAACAAATATTAAATAGAAATAGAGCAGGAATTATTAACTTTAACAACTGAACAAATTTCCAATATATGCAAATTAATAACCTTTCTGAGACACCATCAATTCTTAATACTTTTATGTCTGAATTGCGAGATAAAACCGTTCAAAAAGATAGCATGCGTTTTCGTAGGAATATTGAACGTATAGGAGAAATCATTGGTTACGAATTAAGTAAATCACTTCAGTTTGAAACGCATTCCATTGAAACCCCTTTAGGTAATTCAGAAACGGTTTTACACCAAAGTGATATTGTGTTGTGCTCAATTTTAAGAGCTGGAGTTCCACTACATAACGGTTTATTAAATTATTTTGATGCAGCAGAAAACGCTTTCATTTCAGCATACAGACAACATAAAAACAATCCTGAAAGCTTTGAGATTATTGTAGAATATTTAGCCTGCCCTAACTTGGATGGCAAAATCTTAATTTTAGCAGATCCAATGTTAGCCACAGGGCAATCAATGGTTGCTACTTTTGAAGCTTTAAAACCCTTTGGAACACCTAAAGAAATTCATTTAGTAAGTGTTATTGGAGCACAACAAGGTGTTGATTATGTCTCTAAAGCTTTTAGAGCAGATACAAAGCTATGGATAGCCACCATAGATGAGAAACTTAATGATAAGGGCTATATTATTCCTGGTTTAGGTGATGCTGGTGATTTAGCTTTTGGTAATAAATTACAGCAATAAACTAATAATTGGTGTTAATACCAATAGCGCTACAAATACTTCTTTAAATCGACGTTCTGAAATGACTTCGATATAGTTGGCCATAATTATTGAAAACGGTGCAAATAAAAACAAATATTCACTTCCATTTTTCACGGGAGATATAATTGCAACTAAAATCGCAATAATTGAAGCCCAAGCTATAATAAAATATGAGGGTTTTAATTTTTTATTCTTATCTGGTATTATTCTAAAATAATAGATAAATGTCCAAACAAATGAACTAAACAGAACAGTGAATTTAAGAATACTCTCTTTACTATTATAAGCTGTAAAATCTAAATTGGCATAACGTTCAAAATCTGAAGGTCTAAAATAGACATCATACACTACAATATTATACATTAAGAGCAAAATTAATGCTGTAGCAATACCAGTAAACGGAACGATTATGTTTTTAAAATCATTTTGTGAATAGTAAATTAACGCTACAATAACTAAGGCAAAAAACAATATTGACCAAAAGAAGAATAACGATGCTATTGCAATCCAAAAAGCCGCATCAAACAATTTTTTTTTAATATTTAACTTAGAATGCAGACTAATTAATCTCCTTAACGCAAAAAGTATAAATAGTGTTGATAGTAATAAATCGAAATGCGTCATTGCCTCCGGAAACATGCCAAAAAGCAAACCAAAGGTCATTATAGCATAACTGTTTCTTTGGGTTAAATTATTTTTTGAAACTATAAAATCTAGCAAAAAGATTAAAAACAAAGTAATTACACCATTTAACAGTGTAGAAAGGCTGGTATTTAAAGTTGAAAACAGCAAAGTGTAATTAGTAAATACAAAAAGTAAAGCGACATAAACAGCAACAATTATGAAGTTTATAGGCTTAGATTTACTAAAAATGCTTGTAATCATTAACAGTTTTTGTATTTTTGCTTTTCAATCCCAATTCGACATTAGAATTGGTGTAAATTTATAAAGTTATGAAAGATTTCTTTAATGGAATAGCTGATTTATTTGTAAATGTATTATTTGCACCTTTTGATGCACTTAGAGCATTAGAGTTAGAAAACTGGTTTTCTGCTAATATTTTCTCATGGATTTTTATGGCTATTGGCTTCGTTGCAATGGTTTATTGGATGCTAGAGCTTAAAAAATATGATGCTAATGGAGAAGAAGATAAAAGTATTTCTTCTCACTCTTTCTTATAGGTCAAAACCAATATCCTTACGGTAATATATCTTATCAAAATGTAGTTTTTCTATGCTTTGATAAGATTTTTTTATGGCTTCTTGGTAAGTATCTCCGTAAGATGTAATTGCCATTACTCGTCCACCAGAAGTTACAACTTTACCTTCTTTTTTAATCGCTCCGGCATGAAATACTAAAGAATCGGTAATGCTTTCTATACCTGTAATTTCTTTACCTTTCTCATAAGCTTCAGGATAACCACCAGACACTAACATTACCGTTGTTGCTGCGCGTTCATCTATATCAATATCAACTTGTGATAAAGTTTGGTTGGCCATGGCTTCAAAAACGGTAACTAAATCCGTTTTTAATCTTGGTAACACCACTTCTGTTTCAGGATCTCCCATTCTTACATTGTATTCGATCACTTTAGGATCGTCTCCAACCTTTATTAAACCAATAAAAATGAAACCAACATAAGGTAAATTATCTTTCTTTAAACCTTCAACAGTAGGTTTTACAACTTGATTTTCTATTTTATCTAAAAATTCTTTTGTTGCAAATGGTACAGGAGAAACCGCTCCCATACCTCCTGTATTTAATCCTGTATCTCCTTCACCTATTCGTTTATAATCCTTAGCAGTTGGCAGAATTTTATAATCTTTTCCGTCCGTTAAAACAAAACAGCTTAATTCAATACCATCTAAAAACTCCTCAATAACTACTTTGGTACTTGCCTCACCAAATTTAGAATCAACAAGCATACTTTTTAGTTCGTCTTTAGCCTCTTGTAAGTCATTAAGAATTAAAACTCCTTTGCCAGCAGCCAAACCATCAGCTTTTAAAACATAAGGAGCGTTTAACGTTTCTAAAAACTTGTATCCAGCTTCTACTGTCGCTTTTGTAAAACTTTCATAAGCTGCTGTTGGAATGTTATGACGCATCATAAATTCTTTAGCAAATTCCTTGCTGCCTTCTAATTCTGCAGCTGCTTTTTGAGGTCCAATAACCGCAACATGTTTTATAGCTTCGTCTTGTAAAAAGAAATCATGAATGCCTTGCACTAAAGGATCTTCTGGTCCAACAACAACTAAATCAATTTTGTGTTCTAAAACTGCCGTTTTAATAGCATTAAAATCAGTAACACCAATATTTAAGTTTGTAGCAATAGCTTCAGTTCCTGAGTTTCCTGGAGCCACAAATAGTGCATTGCAACGGTTACTTTGTGCTAATTTCCACGCAAATGTGTGCTCTCTTCCGCCAGAGCCAAGTATTAAAATATTCATGTTATAAAATTGTTTGAGCAAAAATAATTGGTTTTAAGCTTAAAAAACAATTATTTTACCAAAGAACTTATCTAGATCATAAATTCATAACCCTAAAGGCAAAATACACCTTGCAATTATTCGATTTTTCTTTAAAAGTAAATGGCTTTGACATTAACAAGGCTAAGGCTGCTTTGGCTGAAATTCAAAGTAAAAATGACATCGAATTTGAAGCATATCTACAAAATCAGAGAAAAGCTATAATTTCTCATCATTTAGAACATAATTCATTTTACAAATCTTTAGGTGCATCCATTGATATTAACGATTGGAATTCTGTGCCAATAATGACCAAGTCTCATTTACAACAACCTTTAGAGCAACGGTTAAGCGATGGGTTTAAGACTAAAAATGTCTATGTAAATAAAACATCTGGTAGCTCTGGCGATCCTTTTATTTTTGCAAAAGACAAATGGTGCCATGCATTAACTTGGGCAGAAATTATGAACAGGTTTGGTTGGTACGGAATTGATTTTAATAGTTCTAAACAAGCCCGTTTTTATGGAATTCCATTAGATAAAAAAGGGTATTACAAAGAACGTATAAAGGACTATTTTAGTAACAGATTTCGTTTTTCGGTATTTGATTTGAGTGATGATGCATTTGAAAACACATTAGCGAAATTTAAGACTACAAATTTTGACTACATTAATGGTTATACGAGCTCAATTGTGCAATTTGCTAAATATTTAAAGCGTAAAAACATCATTTTAAAATCAGCCTGTCCTAGTTTAAAAGCTTGTGTTGTTACTTCAGAGATGTTATTTGATGATGATAAATTATTGCTCGAAACACAATTTGGATTGCCTGTTATTAACGAATATGGAGCTTCAGAACTGGATCTTATTGCATTTCAGAATATAAAAGATGAATGGCAACTTAATAGTGAAACACTTTACATTGAAATTTTAGATGAAAATGATACCATTTTACCATATGGTGAAGAAGGCAGAATCGTTATTACATCTTTATATAACAAAGCACATCCTTTTATAAGATATGACATTGGAGATATTGGTATTTTATCTAAAAACAGTACGATTAAGAATCCTATTCTTAAAAAACTGATAGGGAGAACCAATGATATTGTGGTTTTACCAAGTGGAAAAAAGGCAGCCGGACTTACATTTTATTACATTACCAAAAGTGTTATTGAAAACGATGGTAATGTTTCAGAGTTTATTGTAGAACAATCTTTATTGGATACTTTTAAAATTAGTTATGTTAGTAAAATTGAGCTCTCTGAAGCCGAAAAAACAAGTATTAAGAAAGAAGTAATTCGTTATCTCGAGCCTAATATTACAATTAACTTTAAGCGCGTCAATGAACTTAAACGTTCTAAATCGGGAAAATTAAAACAATTCACATCACATTTAAAATAAAGTATTAGTGAAGCAATTAATGATTATAACAAGCTATTTTCCACCAGAAATTGGAGCAGCTTCAAATCGTATTTACCATTTGGCAGAGGGCTTAAAAAACGACTATGACGTTAGTGTTGTAACTCCGCTTCCTAATTACCCAACTGGTAAAATTTTTAAAGATTATCAAGGAAAATTTAGCGCAACAACGATAGAAAATGGCATTAAAATAAACCGATTATGGATTTATGCTTCTGTTTCTAAAAATAAGTTTCTTCGCTTAATTGCTATGCTTTCTTATAGCTTTAGTTTGATTTGGTTTTTTATGTGGCATAAGATTCCGGATAAAGTTATTGTACAATCTCCACCACTTTTAGTATCCTTTACGTGCATGTTCTTTTTAAGGTCTAAAAAACGAAAATTAATCTTAAATGTGAGTGATTTATGGCCAAGTGCAGGATTAGAATTAGGTGCTTTAAAAGAAGGCTTTGCTTATAATATGCTAAAAAAATTTGAAGCTTTCAACTATAAAAAAGCAGATCTTATTTTAGGGCAAAGTAATGAGATTCTTACGCATGTAAAAACCATTACCACAAAACCTCAACTGTTTCTTTATAGAAATTTCCCTGAAATTGAGCTGCCTAAATTAATGGAAAAATCAGCATCTAACGGCAAGATAAAAATGGTGTATGCAGGTTTATTAGGTGTAGCACAAGGAATTCATAAACTTTGTAACGAAATTGATTATGAAACTATTGAATTTCATATTTATGGTTCTGGCGCAGAAGAAGAAGCCATAAAAAACTTAATAGCTTCTAAAAAAGATTTACCTCTTTATTTCCATGGTAGAGTAAATAGAGATGAGTTACACAAAGTATTATTAACCTACGACCTTACCATTATACCATTGTTAAATAGAATTTACGGCTCTGTACCATCTAAAATATTTGAGTATGCAAAATTAGGCCTCCCAATGCTTTATTTTGGAGGAGGTGAGGGTGAAGACCTTATTAAGAAAAACAGCTTAGGATGGGTTGCAAATGAAGGTAATTACGATGATTTGAATACTGTTTTAAAGTCTATATCTGCTCAGCATTTAAATTTAGAGTTAAAAACAGCTATTCAAGATACAGCTAGCATTCAGTTTGATTTCAAAAAACAACTCACAGCACTTAAAGCCGTTATTTAAAAAGATGCTAGTAGGCTTTATCATCACCTTTAACAGCATTAATAAAGGTTTGAATTATAATTTTAATATCTAGAAGTAAGGACCAGTTTTCGATATAAAAAATATCTAATTTTACTCTACCAATAATATCCTTATCTGTTTCAACTTCTCCTCTAAAACCACTTGTTTGCGCTAAACCGGTAATACCAGGTTTAACAAAATGTCTTACCATAAATTTGTCAATCTTTTTAGCATACATATTGGTATGGCTTACCATATGCGGTCTGGGTCCAACTACAGACATATCTCCAAAAAGTACATTAAAGAATTGCGGCAATTCGTCAATACTTGTTTTTCTGATAAACTTCCCTACTCTAGTTACGCGCTCGTCACCTCTAGTAGCTTGATATAAATGTGCGTCTTTATTTGGCATCATTGACCTAAATTTGTAGCAATCAAATTCTTTGTAGTTAAAGCCATTTCTAGATTGTTTAAAAAACACAGAACCTCTAGACTCTAACTTTATAAATATAGCAATTAAAGGTGTTAACCAAGACAAGACAAACACTATGACCATAGCAGAAAACACAATATCAAATCCTCTTTTTAGGAAGGTATTTACAGAATCCTCTAGAGGAATATTTCTTAATGTTAGAATTGGGATATAGTCATAATACTCATAACGCAGTTTTTTAGCGTAAATCTCTTTACTATCTGGAATGAATTTTAAGATTTTAAGATTATTATCAGCAAAATCTACAATATCAGCAATTTGAGCATTGCTCAACTCAGAAATAGAACAATAGATTTCATCAACACTTTCGGTTAGCACATATTCAAAACAATCATCTAAGGTGTGCTCTTTGTTTTTAAAATTAAATGTTTTTTTATGCAGATAACCGTACTCTGGGTTTTTATTAAAAAAATTGTCTAAGGCTATCGTTTTTTTATTTAAACCTAATATAACTGTGGTTCTGTAATTACCTCCAAACGAGGTCCTGTATTTTTGTAATAAATAGTAAATCGCAAACTTAAAAATTGTAATGAGTAAAAAACACAGCAATGCATATTTTACAATGGGTCTTGGGTATATATCAAGTTCGTGATACAAACCAGAAAACGCGAATACTAATAATAGAAATAAGATAAATTGCTTTACTATAAGCGATAAAATATTAATTGGCCTAGTGTATCTGTAAACTTCATAAAACTGAGAGTAAACAGACAATAAAACCCAACTAAACGAAATTACCGCAGAAAAAATAAGTGGGTCTTTGCCATTAAGTAAATACAGCACAGCTACTCCATTAATAATCGATAAATCGATTATATATGAAATAGGTCTTAAGTAACCCGAATATCTTCCTTGTTTAAATAAACTCAAACTAATTCACCGTTTTGATTTTAAAGAATAACAAAAATTTAGTACTTTAAAAATGATATTACCGCTATGCTATTTAAAAATAACAATATAATAGAAATAGTATAAAACTTGGCAAACTTAATTAAACCATAAGTTCTATCTCTCTATTATATCAAATTAACAGTAATTATATGAATTTTAAATCAAAAATAACATGATTTATACCAGACACTTTTAACTATCTTGGAAGACTTAATTTTAAAGCTGATCTAAAAGCAAATTTATAGCGTTCAATTTTAAGTTCTGTATTACACTTAAACGCTCTTTGTAAAAGTTTTATGTAATTTTATTTAACGTTGCTATTGTGCTGATTCTTTAACCTTTAAAGCGTCTTCATTTAGACATAATAGCGTTAATGTGCATAATATTGAAGATAATGGTATATAAAATAAATTCCCTGAAAACATAGAAGTTGTAAGTGCTGTTACCAATAAAATAATTGCTAAATAATTATTCTTTATAATTTTATATAATTTGAAGATATAATACCCATAAACGAGTAACCCTATACTACCAAAATAGATAAAAATATCAACGAGTTGCAATTCTAGCCTCACTGTTTCTAAATCTTTTGCACCAATAAAAAAATTAAAATTCTCATTGTTTATTGCTGAGAAAAGCAAATTTGAATTTTCTATACGGAAGGAGAAAATTATTGTAAATAATCCACTTGTCTTAAATATTTCTTTAAAAGGGGATAAATTTAATATCACTAAAGTGATAGATACAAACCCAATAAATATGCCGATTAAAGCCTTAATTTTAAAAGCTTTACTGAATCTATCATCAAATAAAACTATTAATGTAAATGCAATGAATTCTGCGAGATAAACACCCTTAACACCAGATAATAATGCGATTAATATAGTAATTACAAGCAGTGTTTTATCTTTAAAATACCAAAATAATATACTGGCAGACATATAGAAAAATGGTGCAAACCCTTGACTTATAAGTATTCCGTTAAAGCCAAATCTGTTGACTCTGTAAGTCTTAAAAATCTGTATATCAAATATTAAGCCAGCAAAAATGAGTATTACATTTATGATTACAATATATTTTAATAACTTGTAAAGTATTGTAATCGTTTTAGAATTGCTAAAGGACACCACGTAATATAAAACAGGAAATGAAATAAATAAAATGGCATACCTCAGAAACTCCATTTTATAAAAATTATAATTTTCGCCTTTCAGAAGAAAAACAAGAGATAGAATTAATAATGATATGAAGACAAACTTTATTTTTTTATAAAAAAACTTGAAGTGAAAAATACATACTCCTAAAGCATATATCGAAAATACAACTTTGAGAACTCTATTAAATTTAATAAAATGAAGATTGTTATAGATATCTACCTTATCAATAAAATCAAATAGAAAACTAAGCGCTAAAAATAAAAATAGCACAGCGCTATGATTAAAAATTATCTTAGGCTTATGTAATCTCATTTTAGTTTTTATTATCTTTTAATTTATTAAGAATAAACTGTTCGTATTTAGAATTGATAGTTTTCCAATTATAAAAACTATTAATTTTTTCAATATTCGCTTCTGAAAAAGCTTGCTTTAAATGAAATGATTCATCTTCATTCAAAAGTTTTTCAATATCAGCTGAATTATCAAAATATAAGGCGTCTTTTTCTAATATACTCTTATTAAAAATATTATTATTCGCAATAATTAATGCATTAGAAGCCATTGCTTCTAATAAAGATGGATTGGTACCACCAACTGAATGTCCATGAAAATAATACCTAGAATAATACCTTAGATTGTTCAACTCTTCTTGATTATAATTGGCACCTGCAAAGATAATTCTTGGATCTGATCCGTATTTAGCCTGCAAGTTTTTTCCGTAAGTATTTAAACCTCCAAAAATGATTAAAGGATATACCGATTTAGACATTACATAGCCTTTTATAATCGTTTCTATATTGTTTTCTGGCTCAAGCCTAGCCAAAATCATACAATACTGATACTCTTTAAAATTATACCTTTCTAAAACCGTGTTCTTAGGATTAGCAAAAACGGTTGCTCCATATGCAATTAACTCAGAGGGTTTATTATACGTTTTTAATATATAATCTCTAATACCTATAGAATCTGCAATAAGATAATCACTGCTTTTAACCGCCAATCCTTCTGCATATTTTAGAAATTTTCTAACTTTTTTAGAATACTTAGAGCGCTTCCACTCCATCCCATCCATATTGGTAATGATAACGGGTTCTTTTGGTAATAGCTTATGCCAAATAGAATTTGAGGTATATCCTAGTTGTAATAGGATATCAAAGTTTCGTTTTCTCGCGTCTCTAATACAGTTTAAATCATAAATGAATTGTCCTACAGTTCCTATTTTAAACTCAGGATCGAATGCATGAATAATATTTACTCCTTTGTATTTAGTATCTTGGTAAGGATGGTCATGGGAATTATAAACGTAAACCTCATGATTATTTTCTTTAAGATATACTGCAAAATATTCTGCAAATTGCTCAAATCCACCGTGATTATTTGGTATTCCTCTAGTTCCTAATATTCCTATTTTCATGCAACTGACTACTATTTATTAAAATAAGTATTACGGTTGTGAAAAAATAAATGCCGTTTACTCTGCCAAATATTGATTCTGAAAACATAACTGCTATCATAAAAAGAGAAAACTGAATCAATAATTTGTCTTTATTTCTTAAACCGAGTGCAAAGCTATATAAAGGAATTGCAATTAAAACAAAAAATCCTAAAAATCCGGTTCTCCAAAATGTATCTACGTATTGATTGTGCGGATTAAAGCTAACATGTTCTTTGAGTCCTAAATTACTCAACCTCTTGCTTAGAGTCTTATTGGTTTCTTTCGTTACTCCTTTTCCAATAAAAAAGTCTGTAGTTTTCATTGTTGCTAATGCCTCTCTCCACAACAGTAAACGTAAAGTTAATCCATTAATACGAGTATCATTTGGGTTATTAATATGTTTTTCACTTAGAATTGTTAAATCCTCTATTTTTAAAATCTCATTGAATCTCTTTTTTAAAGGAGAAAATAATAACACTACAATTGTTAAAGGAAAAATTACAATTAGAAGTTTTTTGTTTTTTATAAAATTGATTAAAACAACAATTAACGAAAATAAAAACACCATTTTTGAACCGCTGAAAATCAGAAAAATAAATAGAATAAGTTCTAAAATGTACTTAAGCTTATTTTTATAAACTAAATTAATATAACAAATAGAGAAAAATAAAAGATAAGAAAAATAGACTGGGTGTAAATATTTTGCGAAATTATTAAAGGATAAAAACTCAAAATTTTGATGTACATAAACATCGAAAGTTGAAGTTAATAACAACCAAAAACCTATTATAAAAGCAGAAACAGGAAATAATATTAAAAATTTTCTGTTTGAAATTGATGGTAGTACAATGCCTAATACTGCAAAAGGTAGAAACCGCTCAATAGTAGAAAACTCACTAAAACTCTCATTAGAAATTAAAAGGTTATTTAATAAATAAACCATAAAAATCCCTAGTATTAATAAGTTTCCTTTTCTAGTTTTTATAGCATTCCATGATATACTTTTAACATTTAATATCGCTAGTAAAATTAGAGCAATATTATATAGTGGTTCGGGTAAAAAAATACTTGTAATAAGAATACTTACTGTTATGGTTTGAATATTGATTGGTTTTAAGTCAATTGGTTTAAACCATATTATCACTAACGTAATTATAATAATTAGAAATAATAGAGGACACACAAGAAGGTATATATTCTGAAAATCTGATGTATATATATACCCTTTAGGTAGTTCAATAAAGGCATGTTTTCCTTGAACTTTTATATAATACCCATTATCACTTTTATTAAGTTTTAACCTCTCATAATGTTTAATTTTATTAAGGTCAATATCTCTCGTTTCTTCTGGTGTTTTTACTCTAATACTATGTACGGCTAAGTTCTCTGAAGGCTTTTCAAAATAGAGCCTAATTCGTCTTAGTTTAGAACCATCACTTATAGAGGTTGTGAATAATGAATCTTTTATTTTTATATAGTGATATGGCGTTCTAAAGTCTAATTTTTCACTTTTTTCATTTATCACATATGTATTAGGGATTACCTCTTTTTGAAGATCGCCACTTAATACTATTTCAATAGAAGTTATATTTTTTTCTAAAACAACATATGTTTTAGCAACATAAGCACCTAAACCAATTATAGCAATGATTGTTACAAGTAATATTTTGGTTAAAAAGTGCTTGCTAAATTTCAAATTATTTTTAGTTAGTTATGTCATTCTTTAATTCTATAATTTTTTTAAAATCCTCAGCAATTGATTGCCAATTGTACTTGGATAAAATCATATCGTATTGATCCTTTAAATCATGGTTGTTTTCTAACAAACTAATCATTTTTGTTTTAAGTTCTTCAATATTATTTGGATCAAACAAAAACTCATTTGGTAGATTAAAATCTTTCATCGCAGTAGCATTAGAACAAAGCACTTTTTTCTGAAGTGACATTGCTTCTAATGGTGGAATACCAAACCCTTCTGCAAAAGAAGGAAAAACAAAAAGTGAACAATTTTTATAATAACAAACCAAATCGTTATTATTAATACTTTCTATACAAATTAAAGAATCTCCAATTTCTTCTTGAAATGAACTTTTATAGGCTTCAAATTCTGGATAAGGAATATCTTTTTTACCAATAAAAACTAGTTTATATCCTTTGTCTTTTAAATTTAATTCTACAAAAGCTTTTAAAAGATTTAAGTGATTTTTTCGAGGTTCAACTCTTGAAACGTAAAGTATAAATTTTGATGGAGTATCTATCTCTATTGTGTCATTATAAAAATCATCATTAACTGCGTTAGGAGTGACATAAATATCATTAATATTGATATTATAAATTTGAGAGATTTTTACTTTAGAAAACTCAGATACAGTTAGCAATATATCTGCTTTTTTTGACGAAAATTTGTGAAGTAAATGATTAACTAATCTTATTTTAAGAGGAAAATAATGTTTAAACTCTTTCTGTTCAAATAAAACATCATGTACGGTAACGATATATTTACACTTACTCACTGGCAATATTGTATACTGAAAGTGCGAATAATCAATATTATGTTTTCGAATTAAAAAAGGGATTTCTATTAATAACCTTGAAAATTTATTTCTCTTTTTAAATTTAACGTATTTAACGTTTTCAAATTCTCCTATTTCATTTTTTAAATTTTCAACATCATTTGCTGCTAAAAAAAAAGTCCAGTCTTTACACAAAGGAATAAGAGCAGAATATAGTCCTTTTAGATGTGACCTAGTGCCTTGATATTTGCTGTCAAAAACATGAGCATCTACTAATATATTCATAAGTTAAAGTAATCTTGCTTTATTGATTTTTAGCCGTACCACTGCCAAATAGTTTGTTTTTTATTTTAACAGCAAAATTGTAATTTTTAGCAGCAAATTTTTTAAGCTCGGATGAATCTTTTGCTGGAAACCAATCTGTTGTTCTTGGCTTTTCCATAAGAATATTATGCTTTGTATATGCATAAGTTGCAATAGATGTTCTAAAGTTACCATCAGGAAAATTAGTCATGTCATAACCATGTAAAGTATATGGTCCGCATTCTTGTATTATTAGTCTGTTAAAAGGTACTTCTAAGTCTGCCTTTTCGCTAGTTCTTAAATCTTCAATTTTTAAATGTCCACCATACTCTTCTTTCCAATCTTGATTTAGATATAACAATAGGTTCATTTGTCTAAACCAATTGTTTTCTAGTGGATGATAGTTAAAATCTAAATGCATATCTAAGAAACTATTTTTCTTTCCTTGATGAAGACCTCCTCCGTGATTTTTTGGGTCAACAAAAACTGTTTTATTAGATATGTAAGATAGAAATTCGTTAAATCTTTCGGATTTTAAATCATTATAAAGTTCAAGAAAAAGTGGTCCCAACTCTTTATAATTAGATTTTTCAAATTTATTGTTGGCAAAAATATAATCTCTGCTTTTATTATTTAATTCCGGTATTTGGCTCCTTAATTGAAGCAACTTTTCTTCATCGCAAAAATCATCAATAATTAAATGAGAAAAAGGTTTACTGGTTAAATATTTAATACGTAAATCCTCTTTATTACTTTCTAATTTAGATAAATTTATCATAAAGTTATTTTTATTCAAAAATATAGATATTATTAACCAATACCTACAATAACTAATAAATTTTGGTCTTATCTAAAGGCACTATATGCTTAAATTTATGGCTCAGTCCATAATAAATTATTATTAATACAAAATAATAAAAACCTTGTTTAGGAATATCTGTTCCTAGTAAATTTATAAATAATCCGATAGTAAAAAATAAAGAAACCCTATTTCTATTACGATAGAATATTTCGAGAAGTGATAAAATCATTAATATAAATCCGATAATTCCTTTTTCGGCTAAAGACATAGCTAAGTAGGCGTCTGTTACTTTATAATAATAAATCTTATCTGGTACTTTTTTATGAAAATTAGTTAATCCTGTAAAAATTTTATTCTCTGCATTTGGTGAAGATAATGATCCTATTCCACTCCCTAATGGATTTTCATAAAACTTATTTAATGAATAATTTGTAAATCCACCACGTTGCGAAAACACGTTTTTCTCTCCAAACGGGTTTAAAGTACCCACAAATTCTTGAAGATTCTCATTATTCAATACATACATAATACCACCAACCATTAAAATAAAAGTTGAGAGAATGACTAACAAAACTCTTTTGGTAATTCTAATCTTTTCGGGTAAATAAATAGCCAATAACAATAGAGCTAAAATCACTAATGGCCCTCTAGAAAAGGTTAAAATAGCTACTGCAATCAATAGTGCCACATCCCAATAGCTTTTCGTTTTTTTTAAATAGTATAATAAAATTAAATACAAACAAGCTAATTGTCCCATAATTCTGAAATCAAAAACAAAACCTGTATTTCTCGGAATGGATCGGCTAATTCTTAATGCTATGGTATATGTTGGCTCTTTAAAAATAATTGCACCAGAGAATAAATGACGCATTTGATCATAAAAATGTGGAGACAAATAAATGACTACACATGCCACAAACGTATATCTAAAAAACTTTAAAAGATAAGTATAGTTTATTTGCTCTGCTCCATTGGATAATACAACAAGTAAAAATAAGAGTAATGGTAGTGTCTCCTTTGGGAATTCTGATATCGCATAAGAAGGATGTAAAACACTTAATAGCAACATCACTAATAAAAAGAGAATCGTCCATTGTAAAGCTTTAATTCTCTTGGTATTTATACCCTTTAAATTAATAAAATTATAGGTTAATATTATAAAGATGGGTATATAATTACATACTGCATTAAGTATATTAAAAGATATACTGTTATTTATAATAAAAGGTCCCATAATGAGCCTTGAACAAAGCATTAGAATTAAGACTGTGGTAATACTTCTTTTAATTATAATCTTATAGTATGAAATAACTAATACTGGGATTATAAGTATAAAAGCATATTCTGGTATCTTGAATACCATTATTATTAGTAAACAAATTATAAGGAGATAATAATCAACTTTTAAATGTTTCAAAATATTTATTTAATAACTGTTAAAAATGCGTTGCTTAGTGCTTTAATATTGTCTTTACTTACACATCTTGGATCACCAAAAGCATCAGACATAATTCCTTCATAAGAATTTTCTAGCAGCCATTTAGAAAATTCTGAATGATCTAAACCTTCTGTATTCGCTTTTATAAGTTGCTCTAAGGTATGCTCTTTAAAATCCGTCCATCTTATCTGTTTACAGCCCTTTAATTTATTAAAAAATGTAGGCGCAAAAGTAAAACTGTGCTTGTTTTTTAGTGCTGCTTCATATGCTATGGTGCCTGAGACTGTAAAAACGGCACTTATAGAATCTAATAACTGGTGTGTGTCTGTTTTATTATCTATTAAATACGTATTTGGTAATTTTTTTACACGCTTATAAAAATCAAAATTACGATCTCCAATAGCATTAGAATGTTCTTTAACCAATAAGATATAGTCTTTGGGTAATATTCTCCAAATATTATGAATTAAATCTAACTGGTTTTCATAATAACGACCTATAACATCTATTGATGCTTCTGGCTGTTTGTGCAAGGTAAATAATACGCGCTTTTTATCTTTTGGTAAAGAGGCTATGGCTGTTTCTGAAATGAAATTTTTAAATATAACCCGATTATAAATTTCAGCTGTTTTAACTTTAAATTGACGAATCGGATTGCTATAAAGCGTTGGATCGTTACTATCTTGATTAGTTCTAAAGATAAAGTTTTTTAATAAAACCAAATTATGAGATAACTTACCTTTTTTTGCTAGCAACTTATCATTTAAAGCAAGATAAGCGGGCTTTTCGAGTTTAATAAAATCACCCTTGGCATTTATATTTTTATCTGCTTCTAGAATATTAGATTGAAACTCATTTGTAAAAAAAGTAAAACGTCCATTTGGTATTCTAATTGTGTGTGGGTTTAAAAATTCACAGTTTAGTGCTTTATTTTGTGAGAGCAATCTATATGCAATAAGCTCATGTGCCCAAGTTAATTCTCCAAAGACATAATTAATGTTATTAGCGGTTATAAAGTCGCTATAAAGAGGGCTAAGCTTATTTAAGTAATCATAAGACCATTTAGATGGTTCGTGCTTTAAAACGCGATCTCCATAAACCAATTCATTAACCTTAAAATCTATTTGGTCTTCAATATTATTATTTGATGATAAAACCTCTTTTTTTCCTATGTATAGTAGTTGATTAATAGGAAATATGTCTTGAAGCTCAACGTATTGCTTTTTGTTGGGAATTATCCAAAAGCTTTCAATATTATGATTTTTTAAAGTCTTTGCTATTTCTACAAATACTTGAGTTTTGTAATAATTAGAAATAAAGCATATATTCTTTTTCTTCATTCTACTCTGTTGAATATCTTCTTAATTAAACTAGCTTATAATTTCTTTTATAGAGTATTGCAACACTTAATAAAAGTGAGGCAAATGTACTAATAAACATTGCTATTGCTATTTTTTCTAAGAAATCAATTTTTAAGAACATCAATAATGAGAAAAACAAGACAGCACCAAAAATAGCCAGATACAATTTAATTATATTTTTGTTTTCCCTACCGTAATTAAGTTCTAAGTAGGCGTAAACACAACTCATAAAAGTTTGTAATATAATTAGTGTTGCTATAAATATTGGTCTTTGCACATTATTTAGATCATAATTATAAACTAAATAAATGCCACTAATTAACATTACAATAATCATCGTAATTATTAATAACCCTAAGTATTTAAAAAGTATACTTTTATTGATACCTAATATGTTTTTTTCTACATATATAGATTTCACCATATAAGCCAACAGAGAAGAGTGGGTAAGAAATATAACCATTGAAAAACGCTGAATAAGAGATAAAAGCACTCCGTCTTCGATAGGCATATTTGTTAATGCATGAATTTTACCATAATTAGTAATATACATTATTAAAAATATCTGAATAATAGTAGGCCAAGAAAACAAAACCGACCCTTTTAGTATAGTTTTTATTTTATTAAAACTTACAGTAGATTGTTTTCTTAAGAAAACCATGTTGGCGCTTTTAAAAAAATAAAATACTGAAAATAGAATTTGTCCGGCAAAGATTAACCAAAGCGAAAAATCGTAATCAAAAAAGAAATAAAAGAGAAGAAATGAGAGTGATATAAAATTAGATACTATGGTTATTAAAACCACTTTTTCTGGCTTATTTATTAGCCTATAATACGATGCTAAAAATGTAGTAACTAATACAAAAAGAACCCTAAAGACTATAAAAACAATAAATTTCTCATATTCAAAGACAAAGAGATTTAGCAGTATTGCAAATAACCCTAAAAAAGAGATCACTAAATAAAGCCTCTGAAACACGTTTTTAAATGTTTCAACTGTTTTATTGTGATCGTCAGAATTTCTGTATTGATAGAAAAAGTAGGTGGATAACCCTACGTCTATTAAAGGAATTAATACTATGGTAATGGAATATATATACTCAATTGAAACATAAACTGTTTTATCTCTAAAAAAAAATAAAACAATTATTGGAAGTAAAAAAATAACAGCTTTATCTACATAGCTCAAGGCCATAAAACTGAATAGTCTTTTATTCTGTTTAAAAAAATTTATGATTTTTATCAAGGACAATATCTAAGGCTATTTTAATTTTAATAGTAAAAACCCTTAAGCTCAACTATTTTAAAATGTAACTATACCACATCAGTACTATCAAAAAGTTACATACTACATACAGTAGATTTACATCATACTATATCTTAAAGTCTTTACTTAATAAAGATATTAAATAGGAATCCCAATATTTACCATCTTCAAAACAGTTTTCTCTCAATAACCCATCTTGCTTAAAGTTAAACTTCTTGGTAAAAATATCTATCTTTTTGGTATCGAACTCATACAGTTCCATCCAAATTTTATTAAGGTTTAGATTATTAAAACCATACTTTATTAATAGGTTCACGGCTTCTAAAGATGCGTCTTTATCATCAATATAAATATCGTCTTTTCCAATATAAAATGAAAAATCTGCAGATCTATTAATCCAGTTTATATAGAGTAAACCAGCAGCACCAATTGGCTCATTGGTTTCTAAATCTACAATAGTAAACATGAAATTGATATGTTTGGTATTCTGAATACTTTCAAACCACTTTTCTTGATCGGTTAGAGACAATTCTCTTACTTCTCTAAAGTTTCTTCTAAAGTCTTCTTTATTTCTCCAATCTCTTAAATACTTTAAATCTTCTCTTTCTAAAGCTCTTAGGCCAACTTTCTTTCCTTTTATCATACGATACTTTCTTTTGTAAAATGCTCACCAAACACAATATCTTTCTTCAATTTCTTTCCAATTAATACCTCTAATTCGTACGGTTGATAACCGCCTTCTCCTATAGGTCTAAGTGGTTCTAAATCTTCTTTCGACAATACATGTCCGGCTTTTAAATTAGATGCTGCACAAATACATCGTCTTTGCACAACATAAGCTTGCTTCTCATTATCTTCTACTCGCTTTACTCCATCACCTAAAGCAGCCAATAACTCATAAGATCTATCTACCATATCTCTCCAAGTTGATGGATTCATTGCAAACCCATGGTCTGGACCAACTTGGTCGTTGTTGTCAGTAAAGTGCTTTTCAATAACTCTTGCTCCTAATGCAATACTACCAAGAACTGTTGCATGTCCACTAGTGTGATCCGATAGTCCTAAGATGGTATTAGGATACATTTCTTTATAGGTTTTTAAAACATTTAAATTACAAAATTTAAAGTTCTCTGCACTACCAGTATAATTTGTATTGCATTGCATTAAAACAATATCATTGGTTTTGCTCAAAGCTAGTTTCATCATTCGTTTTACATCCTCAAGATCACAAGCTCCTGTAGCTAGTAATGTTGGCTTGCCTTTACCCAAAACGTAATCTATAATCTCTAACCAAGAGGCATCACCAGATCCTATTTTATATAATTCTACAAAAGGATCTACCAAATCAACCGATTCAAAATCATAAGGACTAGTAAAATAATCTAATCCTACTTTATCACATTCTGCTTTTAAAATGGGTGTCCAATCTTTATTTATACTTGCATCTTCATAAACTTCAAAAACCGACTTCTCCCAATTAGATTGATGCGAAAGTTTACCTTTCATATTCTCAAATCCCAACTTGCTAACAATCTTCTTAGCTGAAAAGTTTTGAAATTTTGCTGCATCAGCTCCAGCTTCTTTAACTAAATGAATTAACTCAATAGCTTTTTCTAAAGAACCGTTATGATTTGCACCTATATCTGCAATAAAATATAACGTATTATCGTCAACTATTTTATTTCCTAATTTAATCTGCTTCATAATATTGATTTATGCTTTGTAACGTATCTGAAAGTTTTGGTAGTTTTCTATTATATTTCTCTTGGTAATAGTCACAACTTAGAGTTTGATCATTACATCGTTTTGCTCTATCTTTAAAAGACGATATTAGACCACTTTTTATTGTGGTGGTGTCTAAATTTAAATGCTTTAATAATTCCATACCAAATTTATATTTGGTTACAATTTCGGTTCCTGAAATGTGTAATATTTCATTAGGAAAATCTTTTAATGAAACAATGTGTTTAATTTCATTACCTAATTCCCAAATGGAAATCGGGTTAAATACAACATCATCAAATAAAGAAATGTCCTCAGCTGTTTTAGAAGCATTAATAATCCATTCTACAAAACCTGATTTTTTAGAATTTATGTTTAACCCAACAATTGTGGTTCGGATGATACAAAACTCTCTATCACTCAATTTAGTAAAAAATTCACCCAACTCTTTTGATTTTCCATAGACGTTTTCTGGAGAAACACAATCGGATTCTTTTGCTAAATGAAGCGCAGATGGAAAAACAGCATCGGTTGAAATATAAATGAATTTTACATTAGCACCAGTAGCTTCAGCAAACTTTTTAACGGATATTCCGTTAATACTAAACGCTTCATCTGGATTATTATTACAGTAGTTACCATTGGTTAAAGCACCAGATAGTATTATAATTTCTGGCTTAGACCATTCAATAATATCCTGGTAATTATTAGAATTTAAATCTAAAACTTTATAGTCTTTAGGCTGCTCATCAAAGTTAGAATTTCCTGTGCCATAAACCTCATGTTCCTCCTCTAGCATATTAGCTAAAGTCGCTCCTAACATTCCTGAAACTCCTGTGATTAAAATCCTCATTTTATATTTTTTAAATACTTATACTTAAATTCGGCAAGTTCCCAATCTTCAATAGTATCTATATCATGAGATTCTATTTCTTTTAATTCTATAAAGCCTGTATTGTTATTCCATAGTCGATTATCCGAAATCATTTTTTCGGTTTTAAACATATAAAACTGACCTAAATCGTGATATGATGCTTCCAAATCTTGCGTTCTTATCTGCATATTTTCTGGCGCAATCATTTCTATTCTATTATCTGCTTTAACTTTTAATGCTCTTTGAATAGGATGACCGTATTTTAAAACAGGAAAAACACAATCTAAATCGTCATCTTTAAGCTTTGTAAAGCTAGAAGTTAAAATCTTTTCGGTTACAAAAGGTGCGCATGGATAAATGCAACATGTATAATCAAACGCTTGTCCTATTTTTTTGTAAGCTTCTATGACTTCAGCAATGACATCTATTGTCGTTGCTACATCATTAGAATTGACTTCACTTCTTAAAAACGGAACTTCTGCACCAAATTCTCTAGCAATTTTAGCTATTTCCTCATCATCTGTAGACACCATAACCTCATCAAAAAGATTACTTTTTAATGCGGCTTCAATAGAATATGCAATTATTGGTTTATCGATAAAGAGTTTTATATTCTTTCTTGGTATACGTTTGCTTCCACCTCTTGCGGGAATAATAGCTATTTTTTTCATGCTAAAAATTACACTTCAAATGTTGAATCTACATGTTCTTTTATCAAACCTCTTAAGCTCTCTATAGTTTCCCAATCTTCATTATCTCCAGAATTGTAACTAAAGCCCTGTTTTACTTTTTTTGCGTTAAAAGCTTTTACAAAATCTTCTGTTTTCCATTGGTGCATTGCAGGTAAAATGGTGTAATATTTACCAAGATCGTAGGTGTAGAAAGAATCGGATGACGTAATCATTTCTTCATGTACTTTTTCTCCAGGTCTTATCCCAACAATTGGTTTTTCGCAATTTGGACCAATAGCTTCTGCCACATCCATAATTTTGTATGATGGTATTTTAGGTACAAACAATTCTCCTCCCCAAGCATGTTCTAAAGCATGCATCACCATATCTACTCCACCTTGAAGTGATATATTGAAACGTGTCATGTTAGGGTCTGTAATTGGCAATTTGTTTTCTTCGTTTTTCTTTTTAATAAAAAATGGAATTACCGATCCATTAGAACCCATAACGTTACCATACCTTACCACCGAAAATTTAATAGGCTTATCTCCCTTTATATTATTTGCAGCAATAAATAATTTATCTGAGGTCAATTTAGTTGCACCATACAAATTTATAGGCGCACAGGCTTTGTCTGTAGATAAGGCTACAACACGTTCTACATTAGTTCTTAAGCAGGCATCTACAACATTTTCTGCTCCGTTTATGTTGGTTTTTATACATTCGTCTGGATTATATTCAGCAATATGCACATGTTTCATAGCGGCTGCATGAATCACATAATCTATATGTTGAAAGGCCCTAACTAAACGTTCCTTATCTCTAACATTACCAATAAAGAAGCGAATTTGTGGATAGCGATCTGGCGGATATTCTTGTGCCATTTGAAACTGCTTTTGCTCGTCCCTAGAAAATATGACTAGCTTTTTTATATCTGGATAGGTTTCAAAAATATGTTTTGTGAGTGCCTTTCCTAATGAGCCTGTACCTCCTGTAATTAATATAGATTTATCCTTTAAGCTGAACATAAATACGTCTTATTTATTGTAATATTTTTTTATTATAATTTCAAAATTATAATGGTAAACAAAAATACTATTATTAATGGACTCAACAATATATAGAGACACTAAACTATTAACGATACGTTTGTTTAATTGTCCTAAAAAACAACACCTATTTAATTGGTTTAGTTGAATATTAATATTGTTTTAAAATCTAACCTAGACTTTAAATTGAGATAATTAGAAGTAATTATTTTAACAATGGAAGTAAACGTAGTTTAATTGTTTTCCATTTTATATTTTTCAACCAAAGCACCTACACTTTCTTGCCAAGTATTAAGTTCCTTATAAAATTGTTCTGTTTTTGTGAGGTCAAAAACACTATACTTAGGTCGTTTAGCAATAGTTTTAAAGTGCGCAGAAGGGTTTATGTTTTCTGTTTTATCAGCATTATAGTTTATAGCAACTTCTTTGGCAAACCCATACCATGTAGTACTTCCACTAGCTGAAAAGTTGTAAATACCATAAGGCATATTATCACGTTTAATAATATGAAAAATAAACGCAACTAAATCGATACAACTTGTTGGTGTACCTTTTTCTTCTGTGGTAATATTTAAAACGGCATCGTTCTTAATTTTGTCAATAATTGTTTTTACAAAATTTTTGCCATGTAAAGAATACAACCATGAAACTCTAATGATGTAGTGCGTTTTTAAATGTTCTTGGATATAAAGTTCACCTTTTAATTTTGATTTTCCGTACTGATTAATAGGGTTAGTAATATCAGAGGTAGTATATGGCTCTTCTTTTTCACCATCAAACACATAGTCTGTAGATATGTGTATTAGTTTTACCTGAAAGCTATTACAGACTTCAGCAATGTTTTTTGATCCTTCAGCATTAATTAAAAACGCCTCCTCAATATTTGTTTCGGCAGCTTCTACATTGGTATAAGCAGCACAATTAATACAATAATCAAAATTTGAATTGCCAAAGGCAGTTATTAAATTGTTTTTATTGGTGATATCTATCTCACTTCGAGAAAAAAAAACAAATTGAACAGCTTCGGTTTCTGAAAAATCCTTTATCGTCTTACCTAGCTGACCATTAGAGCCTAAAACAATCACTTTTTTCATAACCTCGCATTCTTAAAGTTAGGCAAGATTAAATCTTTTTCAGAAATAATTAATTCTTGTTTTGGGTATTTCCAATCAATACCTAAATCTTCATCGTTGTAGATTATACCTGCTTCAGAATTTTTATTATAGAAATTATCGCATTTGTAACTAAAAATCGTTTCGTCTTCCATTACAAGAAAGCCATGAGCAAAACCTCTAGGTACAAAAAGTTGCGTTTTATTTGCTTCACTAAGCTCTACTGAAATATGTTCTCCAAAAGTTGAAGAGTTTGGTCTTACATCAACAACAACATCTAATACCTTGCCTTTTATAACTCTTACGAGTTTTGCTTGTGCATATTTACCAAGTTGGTAATGTAATCCTCTTAAAACTCCTTTTGAGGATTGTGACTCGTTGTCTTGAACAAAGTTAACCTCTAAACCTAGAGCCGTATTAAAGCTATTCTGATTATAATTCTCTACAAAATAACCTCGTTTATCTTTAAAAATTTGAGGCTTAATTATATAACACCCTTTTAATTTCGTCTCTTCTATAGTCATCCTATTCTGATAATAAGCTTAACAAGTGTTTTCCATAGCCACTTTTAGTTAATGGCTTAACCACTTTTTTAAATTGGTTTTTATCAATATAGCCCATTCTATAAGCAGCTTCTTCTATAGCACCAATCTTTAAACCTTGCCTTTCTTCAATGACCTGAACAAATTGAGAGGCTTGCATTAGTGATTTAAACGTGCCTGTATCTAACCAAGCTGTTCCTTTATCTAATACGCTAACTTTTAATTTTCCTTGACTTAAAAAGGCTTTATTAACGTCCGTAATTTCTAACTCTCCTCTATGACTCGGTTTTATATTTTTTGCAATTTCTACAACTGAATTATCATAAAAATAAATACCAGGAACGGCATAATTAGATTTTGGTTTTTTAGGTTTTTCTTCGATTGAAACCGCTACGTCATTATCGTCAAACTCAACAACACCATAACGTTCTGGGTCATGAACATGATAAGCATATATTATGCCACCATCTGGATCATTATTTTGTTGAAGTAAATCTGCTAATCCAGAGCCATAAAAGATATTATCTCCTAAGATTAAAGCTACTTTTTCATCACCAATAAAGTCTGCACCAATGATAAAGGCTTCTGCTAATCCGTTTGGAGATTCTTGTACTGCATATTGAAAGTCACAACCATAAGACTTTCCGTCACCTAATAACTTTTTAAATAATGGTAAATCTTGAGGTGTTGAAATTATTAATATTTCCCTAATACCAGACCACATAAGTGTTGACAAAGGGTAGTAAATCATTGGTTTATCGTAAATAGGCATTAACTGCTTGCTTACGGCTAAAGTTAATGGATGTAATCGTGTACCAGATCCTCCTGCTAAAACTATTCCTTTCATATTCAATACTTATTAATAGTGCCAATGAGCCTTTAAAAAACCAACTTACAATACTATTATTTTTTATATTTTTTTATATACCACTCAATGGTTTTAACTATTCCAGTTTCAAAGTTTTCATCTGCATTCCAGTTAAGTTGTGATTCAATTTTAGATGCATCTATAGCATATCTAAAATCATGTCCTGGTCTATCTTTAACAAAAGTAATTAGTTCAGAATACGGTTTATCCTTTGGCTCTAGTTCATCTAAAATATCACAAATTTTATGAGCTATATATAAATTATCGCGTTCGTTTTTTCCACCTATATTATAGGTCTCACCTGCTTTTCCATTTAGAAAAGCCAAATTAATACCTTTACAATGATCCTCTACATATAACCAATCTCTAATGTTTTTGCCATCTCCATAAATAGGAATAGGGTCGCTATTAAGCGCTTTTCTAATTATAGTTGGTATTAGTTTTTCGTCATGTTGTTTTGGTCCGTAGTTATTACTGCAATTAGTAGTAACTACATTCATTCCATAAGTATGAAAATAACTTCTTACTATAAAGTCAGAGGACGCTTTTGATGCACTATAAGGACTATTGGGTGCGTATGGTGTGTTTTCTGTAAATAAACCTGTTTCGCCTAAGGTACCATAAACCTCATCTGTTGAAATGTGATGGAATCTATTATTCTCACAATTGTCTTTATATGAAAATGGAGCATCCATCCAATGGTTTCTGGCAATATCTAATAGATTAAAAGTTCCGTAAACATTGGTTGTAATGAAGGCATCAGGATGTTTAATAGAATTATCAACATGAGATTCTGCAGCAAAGTGAATGACTCCACTAAATTTATAGGTATCAAAAAGTTCATTCACTAATTGAGTATCACAAATATCACCTTTTATAAAAGTGTAATTCTCGTTTTCTTCTTGCTCTTTTAAACTTGAAAGATCACCTGCATAAGTCAGTTTATCTAAATTTACTATTTCTATTTGGGTATTGGTATTTAGTAAATAAGCAATAAAATTAGAACCTATAAAACCAGCACCTCCTGTAACTAGAATTTTTTTATTCATAATTTTTAATAAAACTAAAAGCTTTTAATGCTAGAAAAGCAAGGATAAAAAATACGATGGTCATAAATGGAAACAACAATCTATAACGTCGCTTTATACTACTATCTTTTTTACCCACTTTATCAAACGGAGATAGTACATCGTAAAACGTATTTTCTTCTGCTATGGTTTGATCTATTCTATTCAATTCTCTCCTTAAACTTATTTCTTTTAAATATAAATCGAATTCTTTCGTTGCTGTTTTCTCCTCTTGAAGCGGCAATACACTACCTAAACCAAGAGATAAGTTTGGACTTTTAGAGTCATTTTTAATAGCCTCTAAATACGTTTTTTGAATACTATCTAATCGATCTAACTGAATATTTATTGATTGACGATCTATATAAGCTAATGTATCTCTAACTCTCTTTTTGTGTTCCGAAAAATCATTCTCAAACGTCTTTCTAAACCCTTCGTGTAAATGTGGAAAAATATCAACCTTGGAAGATTTGGCTTTTATGGCAAACAACCTACCAGACATTAAGTCTCTATTTTTTATATATTCAATATAACTTAATTCATCTACTAAAGATGTATCTATCGATTGCACATACTCATCATATTCTACAAATAAATCATTTTGTGTTTCTGGTCCAGCTTTCAACTCAAAGCCAACTAATGTCTTTGCTTCTACCGTATCAATTTCAAAAATATTGGATAATTCGGTAAGGTTATTTGAATTTATTAAGGTATTAAAATAACCTATATTACTAGAGAGTTGGTATTTAGAATCAAAGTAAGGCTCAACTACCATCTCAGAAGAATAAACAGGCTCTTTAGTTTTTTCATAAGCATAACCCAATATGGCAGTTAATACTACAGCAACTGCCACCAATTTAAAGTTGTCTACAAGTGGTTTTATAGTATAAATTATAGCTGAAAAAATGCCCTTAAAAATACTACCTATAAAATTGAATAATCTTTGAAATAAATTTCCAATAGCATTAAACAATTGTCCTAAATCAACCTCTTCGTTGTTTGGCTGTTGCGGTAATTTTTCACTCATTTGTTATGAATTAAATATCTGTTCTAATATCTTTTTAGTAATAACGTATGTT
>TARA_R110002111_G_scaffold53887_1_pt1 | contig 32007 bp, 31 predicted proteins | sample TARA_R110002111 | Tara Oceans TARA_R110002111 (sample SAMEA4397363) | marine metagenome | biome: Polar Biome; feature: [ZZZ] marine water layer (ENVO:01000295); material: water (ENVO:00002006), including particulate matter (ENVO:01000060) such as... | depth 199 m | reverse complement strand
GTTTTACTTGGAATTATCTCTGACTCAGCATAAGCAGACTCTAAAGCAGTATCAATTTCTGACTTAATTTCTGCCACATAAGCCTCATCAATTGATGTATTCAGAATTTTTTTACTAAATAAAAAGCTTTTAAAATTTTCTATAGGATCTTTAGCTTCCCATTCATCCATTAATTCTTGAGGCACGTATTTTGTTCCACTTGCTTCTTCGTGTCCTCTTCTTCTAAAAGTTTTAAACTCTATTAAAATAGGACGTGGTCTTTTTCTAATACTATCTGCCAATTTCTGAACTTTGGTATAGGTTTCAATAATATTATTTCCATCTAAAATAAATGATTCAATACCGTAACCCTTGCCTCTATCTGCTAAATGTTTACAGTGATATTGCTCACTTGTTGGCGTAGAAAGTCCGTAACCATTATTTTCAATACAGAAAATTACCGGCAATTGCCACACAGAAGCGACGTTTAAAGCCTCATGAAAATCTCCTTCACTCGTTCCTCCTTCACCAGAAAATACAGCAGTAACATTGCCATTTTTCTTTAAAAGATTTGCAAGCGCTATACCATCTGCGACTCCTAATTGTGGTCCCAAATGCGATATCATACCAACAATATTATACTCTTGCGTTCCAAAATGAAATGAGCGATCTCTACCTTTAGTAAAACCACTCATTTTACCTTGCCATTGACAAAACAAACGATGTAACGGAATCTCTCGTGTAGTAAACACACCTAGATTTCTATGCATTGGCAGTATGTATTCACTAGGTTTTAAAGCCATAGTAACACCTACAGAAATGGCTTCTTGTCCTATTCCAGAAAACCATTTAGACACTTTACCTTGACGTAGTAGAATAAGCATTTTCTCCTCTATCAATCTTGGTTTTAGCATGTTGTAATAAAGCTTTAATAGATCTTTATCACTTAAATTTCTTTTATCGTAGGCTATGTTACTTTTCGTAATTGTTGGCATAAATTGTGGTTTCTGTAATGAATCAAAAGTAATTAAAATTGCTACAATAAACCATATTAGACTTCAAATTGTCAATAAATTCGACCTAATTTTTAACACTATTATTGTTAACTTTGTATATTCACAAAAATTTAAACAACAATCCAATGGATAGAATACCTAGCGTAGATTTAAAGGATTTCATTTCTGAAGATCCAAAACGTAAACAAAAATTTATAGACGAAATAGGAAAAGCTTATGAAGACATAGGTTTTGTGGCATTAAAAGGACATTTTTTAGATGATACTCTAGTCGATAATTTATATGGTGAAGTCAAAAACTTTTTTAATCTACCTTTAGAAGTAAAGGAAAGTTACGAGGTGCCTGGTATTGGCGGTCAACGTGGTTATGTGTCTTTTGGAAAAGAAAGTGCTAAAGGAAAAAAAGAAGGGGATTTAAAAGAATTTTGGCATTTTGGACAATACGTTGAGGATGATGAAGAACGACGAAAAGAATATCCTGAAAATGTTGAAGTAAAAGAGCTAGAGAACTTTAATAAAATAGGTAAACAAACCTACCAAATGCTCGAAAAAACAGCTAAATATGTATTGCGCGCTTTGGCTTTATATCTCGATTTAGAAGAAACTTACTTTGATAATTACATCCATAACGGAAACTCTATTTTAAGACCAATTCACTACCCACCAATTACCCAAGAACCTAAAAATGCAGTAAGAGCAGCAGCACATGGAGATATTAATTTAATCACATTGCTAATGGGTGCTCAAGGTAGAGGATTACAAGTACAACGTAATGATGGTGAATGGATTGATGCCATTGCAGAACCAGACGAATTAATGATAAATGTTGGAGATATGCTCTCTAGACATTCTAACAATAAATTAAAATCTACAATTCATCGTGTTATTAATCCACCTAGAGAACTTTGGGGAACATCTCGCTACTCTATGCCATTTTTTATGCATCCTGTAAGCGAAATGAAATTAGATGTTTTAGAAAGCTGTATTGATGAAGATAACCCAAAGCAATTTGAAGACATTACTGCTGGTGAATTTTTAAACGAACGTTTAATTGAACTTGGACTGATAAAGAAATAATTGGCCGTCTGCAACAAGTAGTTAATTAAAGACTGAAAATAAAATAGATGGATTTACAAGATCAATTAAAAAATCTGTTCCCAGACCATACACCAGATCCAGAAGAAAACTCTGAAGATTCTAAGCAGAACCTTTGGTTACAAGATGATCCTATAATTTGCAAATACGAAAAACGAAAAGGAAAACCTATAACTATACTAGAGGGTTACACTGGTGCCACCGAAGATTTTAAGAAATTAGCCAAAGAATTAAAAACCAAACTGAGTGTTGGTGGAAGTTTTAAGGATGATAAAATTATTATTCAAGGTAATTATCGCGACAAAATAATGTCTATGCTAAAGGACAAAGGATTTAATGTAAAACGCGTTGGCGGTTAATCACTATGACTAAAAATTGTTTACATATTACCAATGGTAATGCTCTTACAGATTATTTAAGAGAATTAGATTTTTCTGAAGACATACTTACTTGGCAAGAAATGCTATGTGAAGGACCAACAATTCCTAAAATAGACTCTGACGAATTTTTTAAGCTTAGAGCTGATTTCCTTAATACCACTTATGATATTGATGTTGATCATATAGAGCTTCAAAAAGAGTTATCTATTCTAGATAATACAGACAATTACTCCGAAATTAATTTGTGGTTTGAGTATGACTTATTTTGTCATATTAATTTGTTAGGCGTAATAAATTTACTACATCAAAAGGAAGTTAATAAACCATTATACCTTATATGCAGTGGACGTATAAAAGGCGAAAAAAACCTAAAAGCATTAGGTGAATTGAGTCCTGATCAAATTAAAACACATTACAATAATAAAGTACTTTTAACTAAAGAAGATATTGATATGGCTATAGCCATATGGAGAACTTATTGTGGCAAAGATCACAATATTCTGAAACCTTATATAGTTAAAAATTCTAGTTTTAAATACTTAAGCAGTTGTTTAAAAGCACATTTAAAGCGTTTTCCTCACAACTTAAGTGGCTTGGGAACATTAGAAGCTCACATATTAAATCTTGTAAAACAAAACGATGTAAAATCTGAAGGTCACCTACTAGGTTATTGTTTAAATTATCAAGGTTATTATGGCTATGGAGACATGCAACTTAAGCGTAAGATAAAAGAATTAGATTTCTTTTTCAACAAAACAGAAAATGGTCTAGAGCTTAACAGAAAAGGACACGAAGCCTTATTAAAGCAGTATAATTTCGCAAAAGAAGTCAATAACAATATGACTTACGGAGGCGTAAATCGTTTGGATTATCAATTCAACGAAAAACAGAACAAACTTATTAAAACCGTTACACATGGCAATTAAAGATTCAGAACTTATATTAAATCCAGATGGTAGTGTTTATCATTTAAATTTAAAGCCCGAAAATATATCAGACACCATTATTTTTGTTGGTGACCAAGATAGAGTTGAGAAAATCACGAAGCATTTTGACAGTATTGAATTTAGTACTCAAAAACGTGAATTTAAAACGCAAACTGGCTATTATCAAGATAAAAGATTAACCGTTATTTCTACAGGAATTGGTCCAGATAACATCGATATTGTTTTAAACGAACTAGATGCATTGGTTAATATCGATTTAAAAACCCGAAAACCTAAAACAGAATTATCTAGCTTAAATATTATAAGAATTGGAACTTCTGGTTCTTTACAAAATGATATTCCTGTTGATGCCTTTTTAATTAGCACGCATGGTTTAGACATTAATGGTATGTTACACTTTTATCAAATTGATGGTATTTGTAATCCAGAAATTGAAGATGAATTTATTAAACACACCAATTGGGATAAAAATAAAGCTAGACCAATTATTATAGAAAATAGTAAATTTCTCGAAAAGTATTTTGAAGGCGACCAAATATTTAAAGGTATGACGGGTACTGCTGGTGGATTTTATGGTCCACAAGGCAGAGTATTACGTTTGCCTCTGCAAGACCCTGATTTAAATACAAAGCTAGACAACTTTAATTATAAGGATTTTAGAATTACAAACTTTGAAATGGAAACTTCTGTAATTTATGGGCTTTCAAAATTATTAGGACACGAGGCTTTATCATTAAACGCTATTATTGCTAATAGAGCAAATGGTGATTTTAGTAAAGACCCTAAAAAAACAGTAGATAAATTAATAAAATATGCATTAGAGCGTATTGTAAATATTTAAAACATCTTGCTTTTACAAAAAGTAGATTCTGAAATCATTTCGGCATAATATGAAAAAAGTAAACATCGGAGGAGTACCTGAACACTTTAATTTAGCATGGTACTTAACACTAAAAAATGGAGAATATAAAGCCGAAGACATCAATCTAAGGTGGCACGATTACCATGGAGGAACAGGTGCAATGAACAAAGCCTTACGTTCTGGAGAAATTGATATGGCTGTAATATTAACCGAAGGTATTATTAAAGACATAATTGATGGTAATCCTTCAAAAATTGTACAAACCTTTGTTGAAACTCCGTTAATTTGGGGAATACATGTGGCTGCAGATTCTGAATTTAATAACGTTGAAGACATTAAAGGGACTAGAGCTGCAATTAGTAGATATGGATCTGGCTCTCACCTTATGGCTTATATAAATGCTAAAAACCACAATTGGGACCTAGAAAATGATCTCAATTTTGAAGTTATAAAGAACTTAGATGGAGCAATTAGAGGCTTAACAGAAGGAAAAGCTGACTATTTTATGTGGGAAAAATTTACCACCAAACCCATTGTAGATGATGGCATCTTTAGACGTATTGATAATTGTCCTTCTCCTTGGCCTTGTTTTGTAATTGCCGTGCGAGAAGACTTCATTGAAAATGATGAAGAAGCGTTGAAAACAATTCTTGAGATTGTGAATCAAACCACTGCCGAATTTAAATCCATACCTAGTATAGATAAAACGATTGCCAACCGTTATGAACAAGAATTAACAGATGTGCAAGAATGGTTGTCGCTAACAGAATGGTCACAAAGCGTTATGAACGAAAAAACGATTAACAACGTGCAAGATCAACTTTATAATTTAAATATTATTCCGAAAAAAGTAGAATACTCAAAATTAATTCATAAATTATAGTCGCATTCCTGAATCCACAGTAGATAGTATTATAAATCGAAAAAAACACGATTGTTTTATGCGCTAATTATTTAGAATGAAACTGATTATCTTGATAACTTTCAGAATTTCAAAAATTTAATTACATTTGGTTAACAATAATACTACAATTAACAAGAGACTAATATGATTTTAACCATTACTCTTATTTTATCCTTTTTAGTTGCATTGAATTTTTTGTTATTGATTTTTAGTTGCAACAAAACCTCTAAAAAACTTGATAATAGACTACCTCCTGAAGTTAAAACGGAAGTGTTAACTAAAGATAAATCACCTAAACTAGTCTCCAATCAATTGAAGTCTCGCCAACTTGCTCCAACTGGGAGTTAGCTTCACTAAAACACTTATTACCAAACCAATACCCTCTATTAGCACTTAAAGGTGAAGGGTGCCCACTTTCTAAAACAATATGCTTAGTAGTATCAATTAATTTCTTTTTCTTTTTTGCAAATCCTCCCCAAAGTAGAAAAACAATATTACTTTTCTCTTTACTTAAAGTTTTAATTGTTGCATCAGTAAATTGCTCCCAACCTTGCTTTTGATGACTACCAGCCTTGTGCGCTCTAACCGTTAAAGTTGCATTTAATAATAGAATGCCTTGGTTTGCCCATGGCATTAAATTACCGCTTTTTGGATATGGAATGCCTAAATCTTGCTCTATTTCTTTAAAAATATTGATTAAAGAAGGTGGATGTTTAATACCATCATTAACCGAAAAACACAAACCGTTTGCCTGACCAATATCATGATAAGGGTCTTGTCCTATAATTACAACCTTAACATCATTAAAAGCGCAATGATTAAAAGCATTAAAAATTTCTGATCTCTTAGGAAAACATTGAAAATTCTTATACTCACTTTCAACAAAAGTCATTAAATCTTTAAAATAAGGCTTTTCAAATTCTGGATTAAGATAAGTTTTCCAGCTTTGGTCTATATTTACATTCATATATTAAAACAGATTATATCCTATTTAAGGCTAAAATTTACCAATAAATAACTCAGAATGAAAAATTTAAAATTCCCTTCTGCACAAACCATATTATTCATAATTGCAGGTTTAGTAACACTTTTAACTTGGTTTGTGCCTGCAGGAAAATATGATACTTTAAGTTATAATACGGCAACAGACAAATTTACACGTTTAAGTCTAGATGAAGAAATAAGCTTAGCTGCAACTCAAGCCTCTCTAGATGATTTAAATATTAAAATTCCTATAGAAAAATTTACTAATGGAGATATCTACAAACCCATTAATATTCCTGGGACATATAATAAACTAGACGCTAAACCTCAAAGTTTTTTTGATTTTGTAAAATCTCCAATTAAAGGTATTATTGAGGCTGCTGATATCATTTTCCTTGTATTAATTATTGGTGGTTTAATAGGTGTTTTAAACAAATCAGGAGCTTTTGATGCAGCTATCGCACAACTAGCTATTATTCTAAAAGGAAGAGAATCATTACTTATTATACTAGTAACTACTTTGGTGGCTTTAGGAGGCACAACATTTGGTTTTGCAGAAGAAACCATTGCCTTCTTCCCTATTTTAATTCCTGTGTTTTTAGCTGCTAAATATGATGCTCTTGTAGGTGTGGCTTGTATATTTCTTGGTTCTGCAATTGGCAGTATGTGTTCTACTATTAATCCGTTTTCTACTATTATTGCTAGTGATGCCGCTGGTATAAACTGGACAACCGGTTTGTATGGTCGTATCTTCATGCTTATTTTATGTTTAACTATTACCATCGCATATATAATGCGCTATGCTAAGCGCGTTAAAAACGACCCAAGTAAATCGCTCATTTACGATCAAAGAGACCAAATTGCACAATTGTTTACGCTAAAAGATACCACGCATATTAATTTTAATTGGAGATTAAAATTAGCCTTATTTGTTTTTACTTGTAGTTTTATTCTGATGATTATTGGCGTTTCAATGTTAGATTGGTGGTTTGTAGAAATGACAACTGTGTTCTTAATTAGCGCTATTATTATTGGTTTTATTATTCAAATCAGTGAAACAGATTTTATAGACACCTTTGTAAAAGGTGCTGGTGATTTACTAGGTGTTGCGCTTATTATCGGAATCGCAAGAGGCGTAACCGTTTTAATGACCGACGGCTTAATAAGTGACACGTTATTGTATTATGCTAGCGATATTACCACAGGAATGAATAAAGGAGTTTTTGCAAGTGTAATGACCATGATTTATTCTGGATTATCATTCTTCATTCCAAGTTCTTCAGGAATGGCTGTTTTAACTATGCCTATTATGGCGCCTTTGGCAGATACCGTTGGTGTAGGCAGAGAAGTTGTTGTAAATACATATCAATACGGATTAGGCCTTTTCTATCTTGTAAATCCTACAGGATTAATTTTAGCTTCACTTGCTGTTGCCAAAATTAACTTTAGCAAATGGTTAAAATTTATAATGCCTTTATTTATCGTATTAATTATTGTCACCTTAATCGTATTAGCGGTGTCTTCATACTTATAGTATTACATAATGTCCTAAATTTGCAATTCTAAAAATGCACTATATTCCATGATAAACATTCATGAAAAAACCTTAAAAGATCTTGAATTTTCTACGGTTTTAGATCAAATTCGCGAACATGCACTTACTGCTTTAGGAAAAGAAGCAGTATCAGCTATTCTTCCTTTTAAAGAGGAAGAACAATTAATGCGCGAGCTTCTTTACGTTAATGAGTATTTATCCTCTTTTGAAAATGATAACCGAATACCTAATCATGGTTTTGAAACGATTGCTAAAGAATTAAAATTACTTAAAATAGAAAACACCTATCTAGAAGTTTCTAGCTTACAAAAATTAGTAAGCATTTCATTGACTGTAAATGCTATTTTAAAATTCTTAGAAAAATTTAAAGAATACTACCCAAAGCTTCAACAATTTAGTCAACATATACCAGTCTCTACAACTATTATTGAGCAAGTAGATGCTGTAGTAGATCGTTTTGGAGATATAAAAGACAATGCCTCTCCTCTACTTTCTAGTTTACGAAAAACGATTAATCAACTCAAAGGAAAAATAAATAGTAGTTTTTCTTCGGCATTAAACACCTATCACAATTTAGATTATCTAGATGATATTAGAGAATCTGTGGTAGACAATAAACGTGTTCTCGCTGTAAAAGCCATGTATCGCAGAAAAGTAAGAGGTGCTATTATGGGAGGCAGCAAAACAGGAAGCATTGTTTATATTGAACCAGAAACCACACTTCAGCATACTAGAGAACTTAATAATCTAGAATACGAAGAAAAGGAAGAAGTGATAAAAATCCTTAAAGAACTTACAAATTATGTTCGTGAATTTTCACCATTACTTAAAGACTATCAAGAATTTTTAACCAATATAGATGTCATTTCTGCTAAAGCTAAATATGCGCAAAGCATGAATGCCATTTTGCCAGAATTCTCAAAAGAACGTAGCATGCATTTGCGAGATGCTTATCATCCTTTGCTGTTTTTAAATAATAAAGAAAAAGGTGAACATACATTTCCGCAGACTATAGGCTTAGAAAAAGACAGCAGAATTATTGTTATTTCTGGACCAAATGCTGGTGGAAAAAGTATCACTTTAAAAACGGTAGGACTGCTTCAGGTAATGATACAAAGTGGTATGTTGATTCCTGTACACGAGCGAAGTTACGTTTGTTTATTCGATAGAATCTTAAGTGACATTGGAGACAACCAATCTATTGAAAATCACCTAAGTACGTATAGTTACCGACTTAAACAGATGAATTATTTCTTAAGAAAGTGTAATAATAAAACACTATTTTTAATTGATGAATTTGGAACAGGAAGTGATCCTGAACTTGGAGGTGCACTAGCTGAAACTTTTTTAGAAGTTTTTTATGAGCGTGAAGCGTTTGGGATAATTACAACACATTATTCCAATTTAAAACTATTAGCTAATGAATTACCATACATGGAAAATGCTAATATGCTTTTTAATGAGAAAAGTCTAGAACCCATGTACAAGTTGGTTGTTGGGCAAGCAGGTAGCTCCTTCACCTTTGAAGTGGCGCAAAAAAATGGTATTCCTTATAGCTTAATCAACAAGTCAAAAAAGAAAATTGAACGTGGTAAAGTTCGTTTTGATGCCACTATTGCTAAACTTCAAAAAGAACGTAGCAAACTAGAGCGCACAGAACGATCACTTAAGGAAAATGAAAAAAAGAAATTATCTGAAGCCGACAAACTTGAAGAAGTTAATGCAAAGGTTCAGAAAAAACTAGAGAGTTTTCAAGAATTATACGACAGCAATCAGCGTTTAATTTATCTAGGTCAGAAGGTAAATGATATCTCAGAGAAGTATTTTGAAGATAAGAAGAAACGAGAGTTGATGGCCGAACTGTTTAGACTGGTGCAAATAGAAAATTCTAAACGTAAAAAGGTTTCTGCAAAACAAAAACGTGCAGAAAAGCATAAAGAAACTCAAGTAAAACAGGAGGCGGAAAAGAAAGTTGAAATTATCCGTAAGAAGAAAAAAGAAGCAAAAAAGAAAGCCATACCAGTAGAAAAACCGAAACCAACATTAAAAATTGGTGACAGAGTACGACTACAAGATGGTAGAGCCGTTGGTAGTATTGATTCTATTGAAAAAAATAAAGCTATAGTAAACTACGGCATGTTTACAACTAACGTGAGCTTAGATCAATTGGAATTGGTTGAAAGAAAAAAATAATCAACTCTAAATACTTTAAATGAAAGTTATTGCTGGTTATATTTATGAAAAAGAAATACGTTTGGCTTCCTTTTTAAGAATGAATCTCTCGCCAAAAGAAAAAACGAACAATAACCAAAGAAGAGGATTTAACGCAATTTTTAAATACACTCTAGGTATAAGACTTATCTTTGTATTGTGATAGACAAAATACCTAAAAACAAACAATTAATACTCTTTGATGGCGTCTGCAATCTCTGTAACAGCAGTGTATTGTATGTTATAAAACGCGATAAAAACGAAAAATTTTTATTTGCTCCATTAGAAAGTGATATTGGAAATAAAATTATTCAAAAATTCAGTATAGACATAAAAGAAACAGACTCTATATTACTTTATAATCCTCTAAAAGATAGCCTAACTTATAAATCTACAGCTGCATTACTAATCGCTAAACAATTAGGTTTCCCAACAAATATCTTAACATTATTTCTTATTGTACCTAAAGCTATTAGAAATTGGGTATATAATTATATTGCAAAAAACCGTTATAAATGGTATGGTAAAAAAGAATCTTGTATGATACCTACTCCGGAGTTAAAAGCAAAATTTATTGATTAGAACACATTTAGAGATATACAAAAAAAAGACCCTTTCACAACCAATGAAAAGGGCCTTATTAATTAACAACTTATTAAAACTTATATTAATATAAAAACAAAAATTGTAAATTCAATTCATTCATAATGAGGGAAAATAAAGAATTGTCATAACACAACTTTGTTGTTGTAAAGGTATTATAGCATCCCTGTTTTATGCAATAAACTCGTTATAAGCCTTTATATAATTGATAAATAAGTAAAATATGTCAATTATCTCTACCAACTACACTTCTGTTACATCTAGTACACTAAACAAAATATCCATTTCACTCAACAAATGTTTCTCTTTACTCATTTGTACTTTATAGAGTAACTACTCCATTATAAATTTGGGTAATAGATAAATATAGACATTATGAAAACCCAACTAAAATCCTTTAAAATTTCTCTAGCACTCCTTGTATTGTTAGGAACTCAGATAACACAAGCTTTTCAACAACCTAGTAAAATAACAGCAGTTACGGTATACTTGGATGGAGCAGAAATTAACCGTGAAGCTTTAGTGAAGCTAAATTCTGGAAAATCGGAAATTACATTTAAAGATTTGTCACCACAAATAGACGAAAGTAGTATACAAATTTCTGGACTGAAGGATGCCTCCATTCTATCCATTAATTATGGTATTAATTATTTGTCTAAGCAAAAGCAAAGTGATTCAATATCGGCTTTACAAAATGAACTTAAAAATCTCAACACAAAAATTCAATATCAATACGATTTAATTGCTGGTTATAACGAAGAAGTCAGTCTGATACAAAGCAATAAACATTTAGGCAATGAAACTACTGTAGTGAGTTTAGAAAAGCTAAAAACTTTTGCTACTTATTACAGAACTCGAATTACGGATTTGAAAGTGGCAATCAATAAATCGAATTCTGAAATTGAAAAACATCAAACCACTCAAGCTAACATAACACAACAATTAGTAGAATTTAATGTAGAAGAAAAAGTACAAACAGGTGAGATTAAGCTCAAGTTAAACAGTGACCACATAACATCTTTAGATTTAAAAATTAAATACAATATTAAAAATGCAGGATGGTTTCCTATATATGATTTAAAAGCAGATAAAATAAACAGTCCAATTAATTTAGAGTATAAAGCGCATGTATTTCAAAATTCTGGTTGTGATTGGACAGATGTTGACTTGGTGCTTTCTACAAGTGATCCTAATACTAATAACGAAAAACCTACTGTAAACCCAAAATACTTGAACTTTATAAGCCCATATAGTAGTTACCAATCTCAACGTGCCACTCGAAGTTATAATTACAAATACAATCCATTAGTAAAAACTGTAACAGGCATTATTACAACTTCTGATGACGGACTGCCATTACCTGGTGCAAGTGTTATTGAAAAAGGAACATCTAATGGAGTTCAAACCGATTTTGATGGTAGATATACATTAACAACGACAACGGGTAACATGCTTGAATACTCTTATGTTAGTATGAAATCTGAAGCTTTACCAATTCATTCAAGTATTATGAATGTCGTTTTAGAAAGCGATAACCAATTAGATGAAGTTGTAATTGTTGGGTATGGCATAAAAAAAACGAGTACTAGCTCAATACAAGCAAGTAGTATACAGCACATGATAGATGAAGATTTTGATGATGAACCTTATATTAAACCAGAAAATTATACTGCTAATGGTAATATTATTGAAGAAGGCATCACCAACACTAGCTTTAAACTTACTAAAAAATACAGTATTCCTTCAGATGGAGATGTCGCTGTGATAGAAATAGATAATTTTAGTATGCCTGCAACCTACAACTATTTTGCAGCACCAGTTTTAAATGAAAATGTTTTTTTAACTGCAAAAATTGGAAACTGGGAACAGTACAATTTATTACCAGCTGAAGCAAATGTCTATTTTGAAGGCAGTTACTCTGGCAAAACCAACATTAATCCGAGTGCAACTACAGACAGTTTAATGGTTTCTCTAGGTGTAGATCCTAACATCGTTGTAAAACGTACTCAGCTTAATGATTATAAAAAAACGACTTTTATTGGCAGTAATAAAGTTATAAATAAAGCTTTTGAAATTGAAGTAAAGAATAACAAACAAGTTGCTATTCAATTAACTATATTAGATCGCATTCCGAAGAGTCAAAACAAAGCTATTAAAATAGATGATATAGATACAGGCAACTCTATTTACAATGAAAATAAAGGAATAATGACATGGGAATTAAATCTAAAACCAAACGCCACAGAAAATGTTAAACATTCTTATGTTGTGAAATTTCCTAAAGGGAAACGCGTTAATCTATAAATAAATTATAATCTCAAAACGAAGCAGCTTCAATAAAACCCTAACTTCTGTTAGTTAGGAATGAGTTTTATTCTTGTAAGAAGAGTTGTCTATCCTTCTTATAAGTATCTCTAATTTTAGATAGAATTGCTGTTTTTGTTTTGAGTTATATTTATAGGAGCCATTTTAGATTGTACACTTTACAGAAAAATGATATCAAAAATAAAAGACCATTCAAATAAATGAATGGTCTTTTTTTTATATAAAATACAACTAGCTTACTTTACAGTCGCTGGTGCATTTAGTTTTGTACTCATTTCCATAGAAATTGCAGAACGGTCAAATTTAATTTTCCCGGCTAACGTTTCAATCACACAACTGTGATCTTTATCGTTAAGGTCTACAACTTTACCATGCATACCACTTTTAGTAATGACACGATCTCCACGTTTTAATTCAGCGGCAAATTTCTTTTCTTGTTTAGAACGTTTCAATTGTGGTGCAAGTATAAAAAAATACATCACTGCAAAAATTCCAATAAACGGTAAGGCTTGTGTTAATAAATCCATTTGGTATTTATAAGTAAAAATTATTAATCGTGGTTATGACCTTCATGTCCTGGTTGTGTAGAAGACTTTCTTACAGCACCATTATCAGTTGCTAAAGGATTAATTGTAGCAGAACCTGGTTTTTGAGTTGGCGCAGCAGCTTTAACTGGTGCATTTGGATCTTTCTCTACAAACGCAGAAATTTTAACAACCTCTGTACCTTTTTCTGTATTTGTAGTCATTGTAACTGATTTAGTTACTTTGTTTCCGTTTCCTTTTCCGTTAAACTTCACTGCAAATTCACCTGTTTCACCTGGCGCAACTTCTTTTGTCCAGTTAGAAGGTACTGTACAACCACAAGTACTCTTAATATTGCTAACTACCAACATTGAGTTACCTGTATTTGTATATTTAAATACTGTTTCTACAGGAGTTCCATTTTCTATAGTACCAAAATCATGTTCAGTTTTATCAAAAGATACAACAGGAAAATCACCTGCATTTGCATCTCTTTCTGCTGCTACTGCGATGTTTTCTGATTTAATTTTGCTAGCAGCATCTTCTTTACAAGATGTAAAAGCTACCATACATAATGCACTAAGTCCTAAAATTACTTTTTTCATTACTATTATTTTTTTATTAAAGTTTGTTTAAGTTGCCGAAGTTAATGATTATTTCTACGAATTAAAATTTTTAGCCCTTTGTTAACAATTATTTGTAAGAAACAACTTTCTTGATAATCGCTTTTAAAGCTTTCTAAGTAAAATTCTGAAATTTTATAGTCATAACAAATTAGAGATTGTTAAAACCACTCACCTATTACATTAATCCTCTTCCTGCTTTAAGATGAATATTTTCTGCCTGATATTCTTTAACTATTTTATCTAAAATACCATTTATAAAAAGACTACTTTTTGGTGTAGAATACTCTTTAGCTACTTCTAGATATTCATTAATAGTTACTTTATAAGGTATAGACGGAAATTTTTGAAATTCGCATAATGCCATTTTAAGCAATACACCGTCTAAACTCGCTAAACGTTCTGAATCCCAATTGGTAGTTTTCTTACCTATTTCTTCGCCAAACTTAGAACTATTTAAAAACGTTTTTTTGAATAACTCTATAGCAAATTCCTTATCGTCATCGTCTTTATACAAATCTGGTAATAAAGCCGTTTCTGGAGATGTTAATTTTAACTTGCGTAATACTTTTAAAATGGCTGTATTTACAACAGGAATATCATCTACCCAAGTTAGTTTTTTATCTTCAAAATAATCGTAAAGCTTATTATTTGGTGCAATGATTTCTGTAAAAACTGCGATAATAAATTGCTTATCTTTTTTAAAGTTAGTTTCAGCTTCTTCAATGTAATCTGCGTATAAATCACTTTTCAAAATAGCTTTAAACATGATATCTACATATTCAAAATCTAAATCCCAATAATTTAGTTTTCTATTAGATATTGCCTCTTGCAACATAGTATTGCTACTAATAATATGAAGTAATTGGTTTTCTTGAAGTTTTAAACTTAAATTTTTATCAGCTTCAGACTTCACCAATTTATTTTGAAGTTTATGGTTATGATCCTTACTTTTCTTATGTATTTCAGTAAGTAAAGCTAACAGCGATAAATATAAATCGTACATGCTATCTAAACTGTGAAGCAAAAACTTTTGTTCTTTTATTAAATCATCACTTTCGGTACCTTTAAAAGCATACATGGATTGCATAACTTTTATTCTGATGTGTCTTCGGTTTAGCATGTGTAAGAACTCACTTTAATTTTTAGTTATTAAAAAAGGTGAACCTAATAAAGATTCACCTCGCAAAAATACTATTATTTAATTTTTATTTCAGAATTAAATTCAGTCTATTTTAAATTTTCTCGTTTTCTAGTTTCAATACGTTCTCTAGCAACATTTAATGCTGCATTGTGAGTTGTAAGATTATTTACTTTTGCATTGTCTAAAATCTCGAGTGTTGTATTATAAATGTTCTCCGTTTTACGCATTATTTCTTGTCTATCATAATTCTCTAATTCTGCATAAACATTAATAATTCCACCAGCATTAATTAAAAAATCTGGAGCATAAACAATACCACGTTCTTGTAAAATCTTACCGTGCTTACTTTCTTCTGCTAATTGATTGTTTGCAGCACCTGCAATAATCTTAGCTTTTATTTTATAGATTGTATCATCGTTTATTGTTGCACCTAACGCACAAGGAGCATAGATATCCATAGCTTCACTATAAATATCGTTACCACCATAAATAGTTGCACCATATTTAGAACGTACTTCTTCTAAACGATCTTGACTAATATCTGCAATAGTAACATTAGCACCTTCGTTAACTAAATGTTCTACTAAAGCTTCACCAACATTTCCTATACCTTGAACAAATACATTTTTGTCTTCTAGTATTTCAGAACCATACTGAAACTTTGCTGCTGCTTTCATTCCCATAAAAACACCATAAGCCGTGATTGGAGAAGGATTACCTGCACCACCTTTACTTTCAGAAATACCCGTAACATAAGGGGTTACTTCTCTTACAGTATCCATATCTTCGGTGGTCATTCCTACATCTTCGGCAGTGATATAACGACCACTTAAAGAATGTACAAACTCACCAAAACGTCTCATTAACTCTGGAGTTTTTTGAGTTTTAGCATCGCCAATAATAACGGCTTTACCTCCACCAAGGTTTAATCCTGTAATGGCAGATTTAAAAGTCATTCCGCGAGACAAACGTAATACGTCATTAAGCGCTTCCCATTCGTTAGCGTAGTTCCACATTCTAGTACCACCTAAAGCTGGTCCTAAAACTGTGTTATGAATACCAATTATAGCTTTTAAACCAGTATCTTTGTCATTGCAAAAAACAATTTGCTCATGATCATCAAAAGAATGTTGACCAAAAACTGGGTCCATTTTTTTTAGCTCTTTTGATGTTAAAATTTCTGAAGTCATGTAAGTTAAATTTTAGGGTGTTTTAGGATATTTTTAAAACAGCACGCAAAAATAAATTATAATTAGAGCATTAGCAAAATATTAACTATAAAATACGATTATCGTAATACTTTTGTCCTACCAAATACAAAATGAAAGCACTAAAACACCTCAATAAATACTTTTACAAATACAGATATCGTTTAATCATTGGTATTGTTATTACCATTATTGCTAAGATATTTGCATTGTTTACTCCAAGATTAGTTGGCGCTTCAATTAATATTGTTTCAGACCGATTAGATGGTAAAATTTCTGAAGCAATTTTTAGAAGCGACCTAACTATTAACATTTTGTACCTCATTGGTGCTGCTGTTGTTGCTGGTATATTTACTTTTTTAATGCGGCAAACCATTATTAATGTGTCTCGTTATGTTGAATTTGATCTTAAAAATGAAATTTATAACCATTACCAAGTACTCTCTTTAAACTTTTATAAATCTAACAGAACTGGTGATTTAATGAACCGTATCAGTGAAGATGTTGGAAAAGTAAGAATGTATGTTGGTCCTGCAATAATGTATACTATTAATACCATTACATTATTTGCGGTTGCCTTAATTTATATGATTGATAGATCTCCTTCACTAACATTATACACTTTACTGCCTTTACCCTTTTTATCGGTTGCCATTTATAAATTAAGTCGCTTAATAAATAAGCGAAGTACTATTGTGCAACAATCACTTTCTACGCTTTCAACCTATACTCAAGAAACTTTCAGCGGAATTTCTGTAATTAAATCTTATGGCATTGAGCCAAGAACAAATGTAGTTTTCGAAAAATTATCAGCAGAAAACCGTCAGAAACAAATCAACCTCACAAAAGTACAAGCCCTATTTTTTCCGATGATGATTTTATTAATAGGTATTAGTAATCTTATTGTGATTTATATTGGTGGCATGCAATATATGAATGGTGAAATTGAAAAAATAGGAACTATTGCAGAGTTCATCATCTACGTGAATATGCTAACTTGGCCAGTAGCAACAGTTGGTTGGGTAACATCTTTAGTACAACAAGCTGAAGCATCACAAGAACGCATCAACGAGTTCTTAAATACAGAGCCAGACATTAAAAACACAGTAAATAAACTCACACCAATTAAAGGTGATATTGAATTTAAGAATGTTTCATTTGTATATCCTGACACTAATATTGAAGCCTTAAAAAATGTTAGTTTCACGTTAAAATCTGGACAAACCTTAGCTATTTTAGGAAAAACAGGCTCAGGGAAATCTACTATATTAGATCTCATTGGTCGTTTATATGATATTGATAAAGGTTCAATTTTAATTGATAACACACTTATTTCAAATCTTAATCTCTTTAGTTTAAGAGAAAGCATTGGTTATGTGCCACAAGATGCCTTTTTGTTTTCAGATTCTATAAAGAATAACATCAAATTTGGTAAAGAGGATGCTACAGATGAAGACGTTATAGAAGCAGCTAAAAATGCACTTGTCCATAAAAACATTATTGGTTTTAATAAAGGTTATGACACTGTTTTAGGCGAACGAGGCATCACACTATCTGGCGGACAAAAGCAACGTGTATCTATTGCCAGAGCTATTATTAAAAAACCAAATATTTTATTATTTGACGATTGTTTATCTGCTGTTGATACTGAAACAGAAGAAAAAATACTTAAAAATCTTATTAAGCTCACTAAAGATAAAACAACCATAATTGTGAGTCATCGTGTATCTTCAGCTAAGAATGCAGATAAAATAATAGTCCTAGAAGACGGAAAAATTATTGAAACAGGTAATCATGAAAGTCTTATAAATTCTAATGGTTATTATAGAGAATTATATACCAAACAGCTCTCAGAAAAAGAAATGTAATAATTTGTTGTTTAGGTTACTTTTTTTTTAGATTTTTGGATTGAAATAAAAAAAAGACTGAGTTATGAGTGATTATGAAACGATGGACAAAGAAGAAATATATTCTAAAGTATTACGTGCTGGAAGAAGAACCTATTTTTTTGATGTTAGAGCTACAAAAGCTGGTGATTATTATTTAACGATTACGGAAAGTAAAAAATTCACTAATGACGATGGTTCATTCCATTATAAAAAGCATAAAATCTACCTTTATAAAGAAGATTTTACAGAATTTAAAGAGATATTAGCTGAAATGACTGATTACATCATTAATGAAAAAGGTCAAGAAGTTATTAGCGAACGTCACCAAAGAGACTTTAAACGAGAAGATGATTTTGTAGCGCAAGAAGCAAAAACTCCAGAAGATACTAAAACTACAGAAAGTTTTACTGATATCAGTTTCGATGATATCTAACATTTTTTCTGTTAAACTATAACACATAAGTCGTCTGAAAATTATTTTTTAGACGGCTTTTTTTTATAGAATACTAAATTTGAAAATATAAATATTGAGGCTAAAATTAGATAGGTCGGTTTATTTACAAAAAATACATTAAGAAACCACTACTCCATTCTTTGCCTTTGTTTCTGGATGTAACAAGTAAACATCATTTGCTTTAACAGCTCCAACCACTAAACACTCACTCATAAAATTGGCGATTTGTTTTTTTGGAAAATTAACAACAGCAACAATCTGACGATTTAGTAAATCTTCCTTTTGATATTGCGTTGTAATTTGGGCCGAAGATTTTTTAATCCCTAAATCACCAAAGTCTATAGTAAGTTGATAAGCAGGACGATGTGCATTGGGAAAATCTTTAACCTCTATAATGGTTCCAATTCGTAAATCTACCTTTGTAAAGTCTTCATAAGTTATTATCTTTTCCATTCCATAAAATTAATAAAAAAACACAATAAAATGGCTCGTACAGAATCAAATATGTTAGCACTTGGTACAAAAGCTCCAGATTTTAACCTCATCGATACTGTTGATGACACAAAGAAATCGCTTCAAGAACTTAAAGGCACAACAGCAACTTTAGTTATGTTTATTTGTAATCATTGTCCGTTTGTAATTCATGTAAATGCACAATTAGCTCAGTTGGCAAAAGATTACATTTCAAAAGGTATTAATTGTATTGCTATTTCTAGTAACGATGTCGAAAATTATCCACAAGATAGACCAGAATTAATGAAACAAAACGCTATTGATAATGATTTCATTTTTCCGTATTTATACGATCAAACTCAAAACGTAGCCAAAGCTTATGATGCAGCTTGTACACCAGATTTTTTCTTGTTTAATGACCAATTAGTATTGGTTTACACAGGACAATTGGACGATTCTAGACCAGGAAACAACCAACCAGTTACAGGAAAAGACTTAAGAGCTGCTATGGATGCTTTGGTTCATAAAGAAACTGTAAACCCAAACCAAAAACCGAGTATGGGTTGTGGTATTAAATGGAAGAAAAATTAAAGTACGGTACGTTTTTTTCTTTTAAAATAATTCTCTTATTCCAAACCTTACCTTATAAAACGACCAGAAATATTACCTTCTATAATTTTAACAACATCATCAACATTACTGTGATTGACATCACCTTCATAAGTGTGTTTTAATGCACACGCTGCACTTGCAAATAACATAGCTTTATAATCATCATAATGCTGTAAGCCATGAATTAAACCTGCTGCAAAAGCATCTCCAGTTCCTATTCTATCAACTATGTGCGTGATATCTAAATCTTCAGTTTCTCTAAATTCCCTACCATTCCACATTCTTGCTCTAATCTTATGCCATGAAGCATTTAAAGCCGTTCTAATTTTATCAAATACTTTTTCAATGCTTGGAAACGTCTCCATAAGTTGTTGACTAGCCTTTATAAAATCTTCGTTAGAATAACTATAATTGGTTCCAAGAACTTCATTTATCTCATTAATACCACCAATAAAGACGGTAGAATAATGCAACAATTCAATTAAAGCTGTTTTAGCATCTTGTCCATATGTCCATAAACCACTTCTGTAAGTTGGATCTGCAGAAACAGTTAATCCCTTTTCTCTAGCTAATTTTAAACCTTCCTTTAAAGTATCATAAGCTCCTTGTGATAAAGCAGGAGTTATACCTGTCCAATGCATCCAAATTCCTTTCCTTAAAGCTTTATCCCAATCTACCATAGAAGGTATAATTTGCGAAAAAGAAGAATGAGATCTGTTATACGAAATTTTACTAGGTCTCATAACAGCTCCTACCTCTAAAAAATACACTCCCAAAGGTCTTTTAGAGCGCACAATAGAACTGGTGCTTACACCAAATTTTCTGATATAAGAGATAGCAGTATCTCCAATAAAATCTTCAGAAACAGCACTAATATGTTTTACACTACCACCAAAGTTGGCGATTGAAATACTAACATTTAATTCTGTTCCTCCAAAATAGAATTCAACATTATTAGATTGCATAAAAGTTTTATTGCCTCTAGGCGAAATACGTAATAAAACCTCTCCGAATGTTATAATCTGTTTCATGTGTTTTTATTTATTGTTTATCAAAAGTCACATATTACATCCATGTAATCATTCTGATGTGTGTCAAAATTTAGAAGTGGATGTTTCATGTAAATATATTTTTTGCTTGCATTAATACTTAATGCAAAAATAATACTGCGATAAAAGATACAGACTTAAATTTACTTAACTAAATTTATTGTATTTTTTGTCTAAAAAAAATTCAACAACACCTATAAATATCTCTATGACTTTTAAAATTATTGAAACCAAACGTTTATTCCTAAGACCAATCACTGAAGCTGATACAAAAGATTTCTTTGAATTAGATTCTAACCCAAATGTTCATATTTATCTTGGTAATAAGCCTGTAAAAACGATAGAAGAATCTGAAGCTATGGTTGCCAATATTTTAGAACAATACCAGACTAATGGCATAGGACGTTTAGCCATTGTAGAGAAATCAACTAAAAAATTTATTGGTTGGTCTGGACTTAAATATGAAGAAAACCTTAGAAAAGAATTTAAATATTATGACATCGGTTATAGACTAAAAGAAAATTTCTGGGGAAAAGGTTATGCTACAGAAGCCGCTTTAGCATCATTAAATTATGGTTTTAAAGATTTAAAACTAAATGAAATTGGAGCAGCCGCAGACGTTAACCATATTGCATCTAACACAATTTTAAAAAAAATAGGTATGCAACGCTTGGGTAATTTCACCTTTGAAGGAGAGTTGTGTAATTGGTATAATTTAAAAAACCCTTATGTCTAAACACAACAAAATCCCTTTTCAGGGATTCTGTTATCTTAAGTAAGATAGTTATTAAAGTTAAATGTAATTAGGCTTATTGCGTTTGTAATTTAAAATTAATTGGAATACTATAAGGTACACCTACATTTCTATCACGTTGTCTACCTGGTTCCATTTTAGGTAACAAGTTTATAATTCGTTCTGCTTCAGTTTCTAGAAGTTTATCTGGGCCTCTACTTTTAACTTTAGATACCTTTCCATTTTTATCGATTAAAAAGAATACAAATACTTTACCTTGTATACTCAAATCTGCTGCAGCATCTGGATATCTAAAGTTTTTTTGTAAGTGTTCTTGAATTTTTCTTTCAAAACATGCTCTTAACTCTTTATTATTACCAGTACATCCAGGAAACTGAGGTACTCTTTCAATCACTGCAAAAGGGACTTCTACATCTTCTTCTACCTCAACAACCTCTACATCTTCTACTCCAACTTCACGATCGTCAATAATATCATCTTGTCCAATCTCTGTACTTTGTATTACACTTTCTTCAACATCTTCTACATCTTCTACAATTGTAATCACTTCAGTTACCACTTGCTGTGGTGGAGGTGGTGGAGGTGGCATCACATCTATTGTTGTGATTGGTATATCTTCATCCATAAGATCATCTATCATTAAGATATCAATCTTTGTAGCTTCTGTTTCGTAAGTCTTATGTTCTAATCCTAAATATGTAAGGAGTAACATTACGTTTAAGCCAACAGCAAAATATAAACTGCTGTTTCGACCTACATTGGCTTTTGGGTTTTTTTTGAGTTCCATGACGTTTAATTTTATAGTATAAAGTTACTCATCATCACACTAAAAAATTATGATATAAATCATGTTTACCTGATAGACAATATTTTAATCCTTATAAGTTATCTAACTGATTATCTTTACCATCTTCACTAATTGTCCAAAAGAAACCTACAAAAAAGAACTGGTCTGCTGCTGGTGTTAATGCTCGTCTATTAAATTGGCCACTAAAATCTGGTGTATCTGCATATTGATAACCATTTACATTTTTAAGACCTAAAACGTTATTTACAGAGAAATACAATATTTTTTCTGGACTAAGTAAATAAGCCCAATTCACACTTAAACTATTAAAGGATTTGGTGCGTTCGCTTAAAAATTTATCTGTATTTGGATCTGTGTAAGGTCTACCTGATGAAAAGCCGTATGATACACCTACTTGACTTTTCCAACGGTCTATCCAATACTTACCAACTAAAGATAAATTATGGTTAGTGGCATAACTTGGCTGTGCTGCTGTTTCAAAATTTCTGTAATCTCGTTCTGTATCTAAATACGAATAGCTCACCCAATAGTCTACATTCTTAATACTTGTATTATCTCTCCAAAACATATCAAAACCTTGCGCATAACCGTCACCTGAAGAATTAAAGTCACTATCAAAACTCTCAAACTGTGAATCAAATTTCACCAAGTTATCATAATCTTTTCTATAAATTTCAGCTCTAAAAATTTTACCATCATTTACATGCTGATAATTTAATATATAATGAGAAGTTTGTTCTGCTTTTACATCTTGATTAAACTTTAAAACCGAGCTATTAGGATTTTGGAAAAAGTTACCATAAGCCAATGAAAATTGTCCATTAGGAGAACTCTTGTATGCTATAGCTGCTCTTGGAGCTATATCTGTTGCACTAAAAATAGAACTATAATCTGCTCTTAATCCTACTTTTAAAGCTAGTTTTTTAGAAAAGATTAAATCTGCTTCTGCAAATGCTGCTGTAATATTATTAGTGTAGCCATAAATTTCATCAATGATTTCGTCTTTATAGTTTTCTTTAAAATCAGTGATAAATTGTTCTGCACCAAAGTTCAGTTTGAATCTGCTATTAAAACGTTTTCTTAATTTCAACTTCATATGTGCTGAATTTTCAATATCATTAATAGCACTAGTTTGTATTCCTAAATCTGTATCGGCAAACGTATAACTCAATCCTGTTTGTGTACTCCATCCATTACCCAAACTACCTTTATAAGACGTGTTTAAATAAAAGTTATTGTTATTTAATTTATAATCTAAACCATCTTCTAAATTGATATCTTCTTGAGTCAACTCAAATTTAGAGGTATCAAATGCAGCGTAGAATTTCAATATACCATTATTTAGCTTTTGCCTAAAAACGGTTTCACCTTGCGCACCTTGGTATGGTTTTTCCCAATCGTTTCTGTCTTCAAAAATTTCTAAATACGGAGCTAAATTGACATATGATACATTAAAACTTAAAGACGATTTTTCCCATTTCTGAGTATTTCCCAGCGCAGCTCCAACCGTCATTATACCAATATCCGTTTTTTCTTGATCTGGTTCATCTATAGTATTTAAAAGTAATACACTCGATAAGGCCTGACCAAATTCTGAAGAATAACCGCCTGTTGAAAACGTTATTCCATCAAATAAAAATGGTGAATAACGTCCACGAGTTGGCATATTATTAGCTGTAGGAGTGTATGGAGTAAATACCCTTATACCATCGATGAATATTTGAGTTTCATCTGCACTTCCTCCTCTTACAAATAAACGTCCGTCTTCTGCAACATTAGAAGTACCTGGTAAGGTTTGCAATGCACCAACAAAGTCGCCTAAAGCACTCGCTGTAGTAACAACGTCTAAGGGTTTTAAAACAGATACTTTACTATTATCACTAGCTTCAAAAGTGCCGGCACTGATAATTACAGCATCTAAAGATTCTACATTTTCTCTTAATTTAATATGAAGATTACTCATTTTTAAAACATCGTCAATAATAGTCTTTGTTTCAAAGGATAAAAAAGATATAATTAATGTTTGTGTGCCTTTTTCTTCTGTAGTGAAATAGAATTTACCTTCTCCATCCGTAGTTGCACCATCATAAGTGCCATCTAAATAGACATTGACGCCTAATATAGGTTGATCTTTATTGTCTACTACTTTCCCTGAAACAATGTTTTGAGCGAAAGAAAAAGTAGAAATTAAAATAAGGACAATTGCAGTTAAAATTTTCATGGTTTGGTTGATGATTAAAAGTTCGTTTTTTGATGATACAAACTTCTAACATTTTTAAGCCAACAAAAATTCAATTTCCCTGAACTGTTTAATTTTAATGACGAATTGATTTTTTTGATATAAAAATACCTCATTAGATCAAATAATCATTATTCCTGTATCAAGAGAAAGCCTCAATTACTTCTTGTAAGGTCTAATAATAAGACGTGCTGCTTTATCAAAATTAATATAATTGTATGTCCAGTTGAACAATACAATTACTCGATTTCTAAACCCAACTAAAGACATTAAATGCACAAACATCCAAACAAACCATGCAAAAAAGCCTCCAAATTTATAGTGCTTTAAATCTACAACAGCTTTATTTCTTCCTATAGTTGCCATAGACCCTTTATCTCTATATGTAAAAGGCTTTAAGGGTTTATTATCTATTAATCGTAATAAATTCTTTCCTAATAATTTACCTTGTTGAATAGCAGGTTGAGCAACTTGTGGATGTCCTTTGGGATAGTCTTCTGATGCCATTAATGCAATATCTCCAACCGCAAAAATATTAGTATGCCCTTCTATTTGATTAAATTGATTCACTTTATAACGGTTTGCTCCTTGTATTAGAGCTTCAGCTTTTAAACCTTGAATTGGAGCTCCTGTAACACCAGCTGCCCAAATTAAGGTCTCAGATTCTAATTTTAATTCAGAATTAGTAGTTACTGTTGTACCATCATAATGTTTAACAAAGGTGTTGCGATGAATTTTCACACCTAACTTCTCTAAAAATCTTTCCGCTTTTTTTGAAGCATGCTCACTCATAGGTGGTAATACACGATCTGCACCTTCTAATAAGTGAATGTGCATATCGTTTGGATTTAAATCGCGATAATCTCTAGGTAAGATATTGTTTTTTAACTCTGCAATGGCACCGGCTAATTCCACTCCTGTTGGTCCTGCTCCAACAATAACAAAATTAAGATAAGCCTCTCGCTCTTCCTCTGTATCTGCAATAGCTGCCTTTTCAAAATTCTGTAAAATGAGACTTCTTATATTAAGTGCTTGTGGCACTGTTTTCATTGGCATACTGCTAGATTCTATAGCTTTATTACCAAAGTAGTTTGTTTTTGTTCCGGTAGCAATAATTAAATAATCGTAAGATAAATGACCAATTGAAGTAATGATCTCTTTATTTTCAGGTAGAATTTGTTCTACTTGTGCTAAACGAAAAAAAGACGTCTTATGCTTTTTTATAATCTTTCTTAATGGGTAAGCAATAGAGTCTGGTTCTAATCCAGCACTCGATACTTGATATAATAAAGGTTGAAAAGTGTGGTAATTACGTTTGTCGATTAAGACAACCTGAACATTTTTATTAGCAAAGGCTTTGACCAAATTAACACCTGCAAAGCCACCTCCTATAATGACAACTCTTGGTAGGTTAGATTGTGGGATATTCATAAAATACTACTTGAAAATATAAGTGTAAAAATACGAATTATAGCAGTAAAAACGCTTCTTTAAAACAATAGTTGAATAAATTTGTAACAAAATAGAAACTCTTACTACTAATTAAATAACTAACCAATTATATCAGTTGAACAAAGAACTAGAACATAGTTTTGTAGAACAGTTGCAAAAACATCAAAATATTGTGCATAAGGTATGTCGCTTATACACTAATAATGTTGATGCACATAACGATCTGTTTCAAGAAATCACCATACAATTATGGAAAGCGTTTCCAAAATTTAGAGGTGACGCTAAATTTAGCACTTGGATGTACAGAGTAGGTTTAAATACTGCAATTACGTTATACAGAAAATCGAAAAGACGCATAGATACGCAAGCATTTGACTCGGTTGAGTTTAAAATTAAATCGGAAGATTATGACGATACTGAAGAGCAACAGCTAAAACTTTTATACCAAGCCGTTCATCAATTAAATGATATTGAAAAAGCGCTAGTCTTCTTGTACTTAGAAGACAAAGATTACAGAGAAATTAGTACAACTTTAGGTATAACTGAAGTTAATGCACGTGTAAAAATGAATCGTGTAAAAAAGAAATTAAAAACCATACTAAATCCGTAAAATTATGGATGAATTAGAATTATTAAAAAAAGATTGGAACAAGTCCAATACCCAATATAAATCATTTTCGGATAGCGATATTTATAAGATGAGCCATAAAAAATCATCAACTATTGTTAAAACTCTATTTTACATTAGTTTGGCGGAATTGGTCTTTTGGATATTTATCAATTTCTTACCGTTTGTTCTTTCAGACAGAATGAAAGCACAACTAGAAGAAATGAGTCATAGTTGGATATATATAGGATTGAATATACTAAGCTATGCAGTCATTGTTTTATTTATTTATCTGCTCTGGAATGCTCAAAAATCCATTTCAGTTACGGATAATGCAAAAAAACTGATGGAAAGCATCTTAAAGACAAGAAAAATAATTAAATATTATGTGCTTTACAATTTATTAATAGCGCTAATAAGTATTCCTATTTCTCTTTATTTTAGTATTAATGAGCATCCTGAAATTTCAGAAAAATTAAGTACGGCCTCATCTACACAATTAGCAATGATTCTTTTAATAACAACCTTAGTTACAGCCGTTTTTTTAACCTTAATCTGGTTATTCTATAAATTAATTTATGGTATATTAATTAAACGTCTTAACGCTAATTATAACGAATTAAAAAAGTTAGAAGTTTAGTATAAAGCAATAAGCCAGCAATATGATTGCTGGCTTATTGCTTAAAACAAAGATTGTAATTTACATATCTCTTAATTCTCTATTTAAACGTTCATTTTCTTCAAGTACATCTTGTGGAATCACTTTTAAGAATGAAGGATGTTGCTCAATAGCATACTCAATTTTTTCTACAATATCTGCAATAGATTCGTTATCGTAATCAATATCTAAAGGCTCTTTAATTTCAAAAGATTGAAAAATATTTTTCTTTTTAATTCGCAATCCTTTTTTATCAAATGAACGTCTAAATCCATCAATTACAATAGGTACAACAATTGGTTTGTACTTTTTTATAATGTGAGCAGTTCCTTTTCTAATGGGTTTAAAAGGTGTTGTTGTCCCTTGCGGAAACGTTACCACCCAACCATCGTCTAAAGCTGTTTTTATCATTGTAATATCACTCATCTTCACTTGGCGATTAATATCCTTCCCTTCAGAACGCCATGTACGTTCAATACTAATTGAACCTGTATAAGCAAATATTTTTGGCAATAGTCCAGATTTCATGGTTTCCTTTGCAGCAACATAATACATGTTTAATTTAGGATTCCATAAATAACCTACATTTTTAATATTATCTAATCGACCACTTAAACTCGCATTAAATACATGAAACATAGCAATAACATCAGCAAAATAAGTTTGATGATTAGATATAAACAATACGTTGGTATCTGGTAGATTCTTTAAAATATCCGAACCTTCAATCTGCAAATCATTAAAACCTCTAAAGCGTCTATGTGTAGCAACACCTAGTATTCTAATAAGCCATTTTTTAACCCAAAGTATATGTCCGAAAGGATTTCGTTTAAATAATCCCATAGTAAATTTTCAGTTTTTATCAATTACAAATGTAACTAATATGTTAAATTATAAAACCTGTTTTAACAAGTCTTTTATTTCGCCAAGCATCATAGCTGTTGCTCCCCAAACAATATGACCGTTTAATTTAAAAGCAGGCACATCGGCTTCAACATTAAAAGAGGTTGGCACTCTTGCAGTTAACACATTAGTATCGCATAAAAAATCCCTTAGTTTCACTTCTATGATGGCGTCTACTTCTTCATCTTGCTTTGAAAAAATTAAACTTTTTTCTGAAATGCCTATAAAAGGATGTACCATAAAATTACTTGGTGGTATATAAATAGGAGACATTCTTTTCAAAACTTCAAAATCTTCTTTTGCAACACCTATTTCTTCTTCGGTTTCTCTAATAGCCGTTAGCATTAAATCATTGTTATCATCATCTTCATATTTTCCACCAGGAAAACCAACTTGAGCGGAATGGACACCTTTATATGTATTACGGAGAATAAGAACCAAAGTGGTTTCCTCTTTAGTATTTGGATAAAACAAAGCCATAACACCAGCTTGTCTTGCTGTTTTAGACTTCGCTTTCATCTTCTCAGCCAAGTCTAACCGATAAGGAGGAGACATTTTAGCATGAGAGTCTTCGCCTGAAAGCTCAAGATGTTTTATTTTTACTACTGATTCTAAAAACGTACTAAATAGCATTTATGAAATTTCGATTATTGTTTCCGATAGTTATAGGAATAGGATTACTACTTCTGAATTGTGAAGATAAGCAAACTTCAAAAAAATCAGATACTACAGTAGTAAAAGATTCAACTATTTCTAAACCTGAAAACAAACTTAAAAAAACATTAAAACCAGAATACCCAAGACTTACAGATAACAATGCCATGGAATTCTTTTTAGAATACGAAAAAGAAAACAAGGAAGATAAAGTACGGATTACTACCGATTTTGGCATTATAGAAATTCAGTTATATGATAAAACGAAATTCCATAGAGCCAATTTTGTTTACCTCACAAAGCGCAATTATTTTGAAGGCACACAGTTTTACAGAGTTGTAAAAGATTTTGTAATTCAAGGAGGCAGTAGTGATGATTACAACTTAGCCAAAAAACGACAAAAAATTGGCAAGTACTTATTGCCACCAGATACCAAAAGAGGTTACACACACAAACGCGGAGCCGTTTCTATGCCAAGTAGCGAAATTGAAAGTGCTTACAAACTCGCCTCTCCTTTTCAATTTTTTATTATTCAACGTAAAGGTGGAGCACAATATTTAGATGGTGATTATACTGTTTTTGGTGAAGTAACATTAGGAATGGATGTGGTAGATAAAATAGCGAATGTAAAAACAGACGATGGAGATTGGCCTTTACAAAATGTTTATATAAGAAAAGTAGAGTTAATAGATTGATTATAAAATCGATAACTAAACAAGTACACTCATTATTGCATTTTTCAGATTATAATGAGTCTAGAATGTATTTAATTTTTCATACAATCTATTAAAACCAACCTCGAAGAATTATAAATTATTTAAGAAACTTGAAATCTAATTTAATTACCTTGTTTCCTTTATAAATTGCTATCAATTTATCAATGCTAAAAACGAACTAACATGATATTTAAATCTATTAAAGCCTCTTTTATTTGCAGCCTTATTTTATTAACAAACTGTAAAGAAGAAGCCAAACAAACACCCCAAACAGCAATGAGTGATAACGTATTAATCCAAGAATGGACAGGACCTTACGAAGGTGTACCTGCTTTTGATAAAATGTCTGTTGATAATATAAAATCTGCCTTAGAAGAAGCTATGAAGCTCAACCTTGAAGAGATTGAAGCTATTGCAAATAATACAGAAGCAGCTACGTTTAAAAACACCATTGTTGCTATGGAAAGTGCAGGCAAACCGCTTAATAGAGTGTTTGCTTATTATGGTATTATGGGAAGTAATGTCTCAACACCCGAGTTTAGAACCATACAGTCTGAGCTTGCACCAAAACTTTCAGATTTTAGATCTCAAATTTCTCAGAATGAAAAATTATTTCAGCGTATAAAAACTGTTTATGATGCTTCTCAAAAAACACCTTTAGAGTCACAAGCACAACGTGTCGTTGATTTAACCTATAAGCAGTTTGAAATGAATGGTGCCAACCTAGATGCCGAAAAGAAAAAACGCTATGCCGAAATCAATAAAGAACTCTCTACATTATACACCGATTTTGCAAATAATGTTTTGCATGATGAAGAAAACTATATTACATATTTAAACAAAGACCAATTGGGTGGTTTGGCAGATGGTTTTATTAAATCTGCAGCAAAAATAGCCACAGATAAAGGTGAAGATGGAAAATACGCCATTACCAATACGCGCTCGTCAATAGATCCGTTCCTTACCTACTCTACTGAACGCGAATTACGCAAGCAAGTTTGGACCAACTACTACTCTAGAGGTGATAATGGAGATGATTATGATAACAATGAAATCATAGCCAAAATTTTAAGACTACGAAAAGAACGTGTTGGCCTTATGGGTTATAACAATTTTGCTGAATGGAGATTACAAGATCGTATGGCAAAAACTCCAGAAAATGCTATGGATTTAATGATGGCTGTTTGGCCAGCTGCAACTGCTAGAGTAAAAGAAGAAGTTGCAGATATGCAAACTGTAGCTAACGAGCTTGGAGACAAAATAACCATTGAGCCTTGGGATTATAGATATTATGCTGAGAAAGTTCGTAAGAAAAAATATGATTTAGATAGTGACGAAGTCAAACAATATTTACAATTAGATAAACTAACAGAAGCAATGTTTTTTACAGCTGGAGAATTATTTAATTACAAATTCACACCTGTTGCAGAAGGCTCAGTGCCAGTATTTCATGAAGATGTAAAAGTTTGGGAAGTAACAGATAAAGATTCCGGAAAAAACATTGGCTTATGGTATTTAGACCCTTATGCTCGCCAAGGTAAACGTTCTGGTGCATGGGCAACAACCTATAGAAGCTCAGATTCCTTTGAAGGTAAAACCAATGTTTTAGCCTCTAATAATTCTAACTTCGTAAAACCAGCTCCAGGAGAAGCTGTTTTGGTATCTTGGGATGATGCTACAACGTTTTTTCATGAGTTTGGTCATGCCCTTCACTTCTTCTCTGCAGATGTAAAATATCCAACCTTAAATGGAGGAGTTAGAGATTATACAGAATTCCAATCGCAATTATTAGAACGTTGGTTATCTACCGATAAAGTTATTAATCAGTTTTTAGTGCATTATAAAACAGGCGAGCCTATTCCTGCTACTTTAGTTGAAAAAATAAAGAAAGCCTCTACCTTTAACCAAGGTTTTGGAACCACAGAATATTTGGCCTCTGCTCTTATAGATATGAAATTGCACTTAGCAGATCCAACGGACATTGACATTGATAAATTTGAACGCGAAACTCTTGACGAATTAGGTATGCCAAAAGAATTACCAATGCGTCATAGAACACCTCAATTTGGTCATGTGTTTTCTGGTGAAGGTTATGCAACGGCATATTATGGTTACATGTGGGCAGATGTATTAACAAGTGATGCGTCTGAAGCGTTTAGAGAAGCCAAAGGCGGTTTTTATGACAAAGAAATTGCCGATAAATTAGTGAAATATTTATTTGCACCACGTAACGCTATGGATCCTGCTGAAGCCTATAGAAAATTTAGAGGACGCGATGCCAAGATTGAAGCTTTAATGAAAGATCGTGGATTTCCAATCTCTAAATAGGGTTAATAGCGATAAAAACTGTTGTTATCCCGCAAATTTCAATGATAATTTACTATAATTGTGTTGATATAA
>TARA_R110002111_G_scaffold262878_1_pt1 | contig 32105 bp, 30 predicted proteins | sample TARA_R110002111 | Tara Oceans TARA_R110002111 (sample SAMEA4397363) | marine metagenome | biome: Polar Biome; feature: [ZZZ] marine water layer (ENVO:01000295); material: water (ENVO:00002006), including particulate matter (ENVO:01000060) such as... | depth 199 m | reverse complement strand
ATAGTTTACACTCTTTTTAGAGCGCCCACTATTTCTGGGGAACTTCAGTTACAGAAGTTAATATCACCTATGTATTGGTTGAAGCAATGCTTAAATCTGGCAAACAGAAAGCCTTCTGGTTTCCAGATCAAGTGAGCTATGAAATTCAATCAAAGGGTGAAATTGGATATCGTGAAGTGCTAAAGGTTATTCATTGTAACTTTCAAACGAAGCCTGACTTAGATGATTTTCAGATCTCATCACTTAAACTACCGCAGGGAAGACGCGTTTTGAAAGATAACCGAATTCAAATGTTGGTAGACAATAATAAAATCAGGCAAGCCACTGAGAGCGATTGACTTTGCACCTATTATGCTATTCCAGAACTTGTAAACTAATCAGGATTCTGTGCTAATTGAGGATTAAATCCAGATGTCGGTGATGAAAGCCATGCTGTTTATCCTGACATTTTCGATCGAGTTCTCGCATCTGGGAATAATCAAATTCTTGCGACTACGAAACGCAGGCCATGCATTCCTCTTCCATTCTCGGTAGCTGCCGAGCGAAAGGCTGATCACACGCAGCGCAGTTTTCAACGGAAATGCGCTCGCGAATGTTCGATGGCATGCAGCACTCGACGCCTTGTGACTTCTTCGGAAGCCAGATTTGTGCCAGCGTGAAGTGGGCTGCTTTCATGACGGTGAAGATCAGACGCAGCAAAGCGATGAGTCGGGCGTTGCGACGCCGTAGCGAGACCACCTCGCGTTGCAGTTCTGAAAGACTCATGTCTAAGGCGTCAACGGTGATAACGTTGGACACGGTTTTCGCCATCCAGCCGTCAATCGAGGCTGAGATTTACGAACGCGAAAGAGGCCAAAATAGAGGCTGCAAGAGGAAAGATCCACGCACAAAAGGCGTTCAGGCTAGCCAAGGAGCCTGAAAACCTTGTATTGGAGAGGTAGAAACCCAGAAATTAGAACCAGAAGTAATAAAGATGGAGAAAATCGACGCGTTAGACACGGGGGGGCACGTGCTGTTATTATAAGCAACATTCCGAGCCCGGAGTGGCTCCAGGTAGATCCATATGGAAAATTCCGGTTCACAGAAGTTGTTGCGAGAGAATGAGATGTCAATTAAAGGGGGACGGTAATTCTTTCGCAGGGAACGACACTTTTTGAGTGCGTCTTATGCAGATGTGAATCATCCCGCCTTTACCAGAGATCAAAAAGCCCACCTAAATAGCGAACAGATTGCACGAATTGACTCTTTAGGGCACGTCCATAATGAAATTCGATTGATTGGACTGGATGGATCATGGTTCCACCTGCAGGTATAACAGTAATGGTCGCTGGAGAAACGGGGTCTGAAGAAGCTGTCACAATTACTTGATCTGCCAGGTCTTTTGGAAAATATTCCGTCGTGTCAATGGGCGTTCTTCGCGAAAGTGCCTATGGGCCTGGTACTACGGCAGGAGTGAATACAGATGATCAAAAAGCGACAGGAACAGTGTTTACCGAATTTGATTGATCTGATGGATTCGTACTAAATCAGGATTGGAGCCGTGTACTCCTGACTTGAGATTAGATTTGCTGCGAACTGCAGCCGATTAAATTCGCGTCGAATCTAGGCGTAATTAGCTCGAGTACACCGAAACGCATTTTTTTAATTCGCCGTTAAAAAACTTCGATAATTAGGAACAAACACATGACACGTGAACCGATGGTTGACCACGGACAAACCCTCAACGGCCCCACCGGCAAAGTGATCGGCTTTCTAGAAAGCAAAGTTGAATTTGAAGCGTTTGCAGATGCTTTATCAGCTGCCGGTTATCAAGCAACGGCGGTTACTTTGCTTTACGGCGAAGACGGCATTCACCTTTTGGAACGGTTGAATCAAAATAGATTCTTCTTCGCAGATTCCGAGGACAGCATCATCCAAACCGGTATCCGAGAGCTGAAACTGGGACATTACGCCGTGTCCGTTGAAGTTACCGACCATCAGCATGCTGTGGACATCGCGAGTCTGGCAAAGCCTCACGGTGGGCACGGTTTTGTGTACTTCGGGACTTGGGTCAACGAGCGGCTTTCGACCTGACAGATTAACATTAAAACACCTTCAGCGGTTTTATCCACAACGCGATCTAAACAAACAACCGTGCTGTTCGCCACGACATACAAGAATTTTTGCACGAGTTCTCTCGCCTTGGAATAGTCAAATCCTCTCAGCAACGAAACACAGGGCACCAAATGCCCGGCGGTTCGCTGTGACTGTTTCAGCGGGAGACGCGCGGTGCCGAAGGATGTGAGTGGATTTCGGGAGTCGATGCGAGCCGTGCAGAGAAATGGTTTCTCGGCTACCACACCGACCGCTGCTAGTTCCGGTCTTCTCGAAATTCGGACACTTCTAGAAGAATTTGCCAACGCAGGTACTGATCATGGTACCGCAGGCCCGGTATTTCTCACTGGCGATCAAGTCAAGCCGAGGGGACACGGTCTTTAACCTCGATAACTTCCTGCTGCGACTGGCCTTGTCCAAGCCGGTGCTGAACAGGTTGCTGACGACGCTGCGGGAGAAGCTAATCAAGTTTGGGCCAAACTATCCCGGCACGCGAAGTATGTATTCTTTCAACTGGCCGAGGTGGCTGTGCCACGGACATTGTTCGCCTCGATTCTTGATCGGATTGCACGACTGGCAATTCCGCCGCCGCGGGTCATACGTGACGTGACGTCACGTGAAGCTGGACTGGATCAAATAGTGGAAAACGGGGTTCCTCACGGAGAAAGCCTGCGCAGAAACCGGGTTGGCCGTTGAAAAAATAATTCGCTCAGCAACGAGTCTCGGATTTCAACAACAGTCGGACAACAAAAGTGGAGAAAAATTACTTCGTTTTAGACACGGGAAACCGCAGCGGTTACAATCAAAGACAATCCATGCCTGGAGTGGTTTCAGGCTGATCCATATGGGAAATCTCGGTTTAAGGAAACCCGTCAACGGAAATCAATGCTGCTTGTCCCGCTGGCATCGGTTAGAATGAGGCAAGACCGACAAGATCGCCAGCGAATAGAGATAAAGGACACAGAACTTTTGTGGATGTCTGCAATGAAACTGTTTCAACGTTATCCCTGGAAATTGCTTAAGCATCAAGGCCTGATCACCTTTTTGCTGTTCGTCCTGCTCATCTACACGGCTGCTTCTTACACGTTTCTGAGCTACTTTGTCACCGGTTACGCATTACGGAGACCGTTTGAGTCCCAGGGAACGTATCTCATTCGGTCCATTCTGTTTCTGAGCCGCGAGTTCAAACATCAGCCAGACAAGTATCGTGCGTATGTGGATGAATTACAAACTCTGGAATGGGACGATGTCAGGGGAGAGCTGATGCCGCGTTATCTGAAAGCCTCGCCTTTTATTGGTTCCCGTTCCATGTTTAGTGTGAAACAGATGATTCGTCTCTGGCCCAGGGAGTTAAAGGCGGAATGTGAGCAGATCATTGTGAATCAGGAACAACACCCAACGTTGACGGAACGAGAGTATTTGAACATTCTGTATTTACACTTCGATCTTTGCAGCAGCACGTATCCAGGAATGAGGGAAGTGGCCTCGGACAAGGATGCCAGCGAAACCTGTATGAGAATCAGGGAGATTGTAAATAAGAAACCTCTCACCGATGACCATTACATCTATATGATGAAAAGCCTCGTCGAACACGCCTGCAGATGCAGGAATCAGATACCCCAAAACCACCTACGCCGGAAAAAGAACGAATGTGGCAGCTTGTGAGCCGACTCTCCGAGCTGGACGAATCAGAAAAGATCACAATTGAGAACGAAGCCGGCGTCACCAGGTTTGTCCGGAGTAAGACAGGAGAGGTGATTGCGGAATTAGACGACAGCAGACTATGATAAGACTTCCAAACAAATACAGGTTCCAGAAACCTTAAATCCCGTTTGATGTTATGAGCTTAAATTATGGGGCTTGATGGCGTCCAACTCGTAATGGAGATTGAAGACAAATTCAGTATTACGATACCGGACTCCGTCTATTCAGAAATACGCACTGTTGGCGATCTGGTTGGTTACTGCCTCGATCGTATTCACGCCGCTGATACAGTCTATTGCCCTTCGTTGTCCTGTTTTCTCTCATTGCGACGTCTCGTGCGGGATATCCGAATTTAAATATCAAACATGACTGAAAACCGCAAAGATATTGAAGTCACGATTGTAACTGGTGAATATTTGCAGCGAATCGCCCAAACTCCTTGACCAGATGTGAAATCAGTTGCGAGTGATGCATTATGCCAGGAAGTCTGAGCAGGCTTACCGATTGTTCTTTCTCAACCGCTCGGTATGAGATTCACTGTTGATCGATGTCGTCATGTCAGGCCAAGATGATGCGCCAGCAAAAAGGGTCGATTGATTTGTTGTCCCGTATTCGACGAGTTTCGCAAACAGTATCGGACCTGATGAGTGTTTGGCCGACATCGGATTTTTCTTGACACCAATCGAACTCTAGCTTGCATCTTCAATTCTGCGGCCCCGATTCTGGACATTTGCCGACAATATGGGAACAATTCATATATTTTTGTGTCCTGTAGATGGATAGGGACACCTAAATGGAATGGTGACCTTCAGTGACACGCCTTGCCCTTTTACAATGTTAACTGAGCGACAGCATGAAAAATATTGAGGGAGAGTTTCGGGACTTTATTCATTCGCAGCTTGTTATCCTCGACGCAATGCTTATCGAAGCGAACGAGCCGGTGCATGGTCGTCCGATGCGTGCGTCGATGCTCTTTGTGACAGAGTGCATTGTGAGCATTAATGATGAAGAGATAGACGACGACTTTCTCCTGCAGGACTATTTTGGGGATATTCTAGCGGTCACAACGCAATGGTATAGAATTCGTTACGGTAGCGAGTTACTGAAAACTCCAAGCGACAATATCCATGGAGTTGTCGCAGCGTTTGGTACACCATTGAGTTTGCAGATCCCACGCATTCCGGAGTTCGGCACTCCGAAGACTGCAGTGAAGAGAATGGTCTTCGCCGATGGAGTTCTTGACGAGGAGAATCCGATGGAATGGGTCACTCCAGCACCAGACTTTGGCGATTTCAAAACAGAGGCTACACGTGCATTACGGGAGGACGTTACCCGAGTCTCCTCTGCTCTGCGGCAGGTTTACCGACGGATACTCGTTGCAGACTTTTCGTCATCTGAAGAACGGAACCTTGCGTCAAGTGTTGAAGGGCACTTAGAAAAGAGCGCGGCAGACATTGAATCTAGCCGGTATGGGGCTGCCGTTTGGGAAATTCATCTGTGCGTTGAGAAGATTCTGAAAGTCTTTTTACGGCAAACTGGAGCCTATGTCCCGCATTCGCACGATGTATCAAAACTCGTCACTGCAGCCGAAGAAGCCGGATTGCCTTCATGCGGTCATCTGAATCTTCATCAATTGCCACCAGATGGCGATGCGATTCGACATCGCTATGAGGAACTACCATCGCCCACCTTCAAGGAGATTATGGAAATTTACGACGTAGCCATCCATGTAACCGCTCATGTAGCTGGCGCTCTTAAGCAAAGCTCGTTCGCGGAAAACAAAGAGTTTTACATAAAAGCCCTGCCATGGCACCCGAAGTGGAAAAAAAACCAGTCGGAGAACATTGACGAGTAGTCACTCTGGTATCCGGTATTCTAAGAATCTACCGGCTATTCGCAGTTATATCTCCAGTCGTATTTATTCCGGCTAAGACCGAGTAAAAGAAAAAAAAACAATGACCGGGTAATGTTCGTTACCCCGACATCTTTTTAATGAGTATCTCTTAAAAGGGTGGTATTAAGGCACGTACCGGAATACGTATGAGTTGATAGGATTACTAAAGCGACCGAGATGGGAGGATCAGAAGTTGTTCAAGTGCCGGATAGTTCTGTAAATATGAGTTGGTTGAGTTTTATGACCGCCGCTAACGACCTTCCGGAACAGAGAACTTGAACATCGGCTCCGCTCCTGCATCACTACACGATGTCAAATTCTTATTTGTTATTTGGCTGGTTTTGATTTTGATCAGACTTTACACCATAGCAACGTTGGTCCAATGAGCCTGTGTAAAAAAGACACGACCTTTAAGTTTGCCCCTGAAACTTTCAATCTTGTGCAATCCAGTTCACATCCATGAGTCCGGGGTCTTCAATATTCTGGGCATAAAAGAAGATCTGAATCTCAACCGCATCGCGCGAACCCCATAGAGCAGACCATGCGAATAGCGGTGCCCCCCATTGAGAGTCTGTCTTCAACATTACCCATTCAATGGGGCGGTATACAGTTGGTGTTCGATAATAGAAGCTTCCTGTGATTGGATCATTGGGGGCGGTGCACCGGACATACGGCGCATAGCTGAGAATGAAGACCGGTAGTGCGAGCAAGCAGATACAGAGCACGGAATAGATGATTCCGATCAGGTTGTATCTTTTGACGTTCATACTTTCCACCGTTTCAATAAAGGAGCCCGGATCTACTTTTGAAATGTTCCCAGTACAAATGTGGATAACCTTGTCTACTCTCGGGTGACATATCGTACGAAGTGCTGGTAAAATGGTCAATCTTTGAGTTTAGTGAATTATTTGCGAACCGCTCGTTGTGAAGCGGGCCAAGCGAGTCAGAAAATCGTTCGTTAAAGATTACTGTACCTCAAACGACGAGTTTCGCAGACAAAATTGAACTATCGGACTTACACAGATCAGAACGAAGAGATGCGAAACCGTTTAACGGTCCTAAAACGGTGCATTTCAACAATCAAAACTCCTTCCAACGGGTTTTCGGGACGCCCTTCCGTGTTCTCCGCAATTCTCGCGAAATTGCTTCGGTGCGACACAACACCGAAAATAGCATTTCATAATTATGATTCGAACTACGTCCTCAGGCTATCTCTTGTGCATTGATATGGTTTGAACTCGTGATTCCGCATGTTCTGCTGAAAGAGGGCCGTTGGTTTTGATACCAAATGTCAGTTCAAGGGAATCTCGCACGCGTTATTCGCAGACGCTGCAATGCCGTCCTTCGATGAACTTCGCATTTCAAAAACAGCCTGCCTGCGATTTGCCAAATGATTTGCATCTTAGATCGTCAATCAATCCTCATCCGCGAATTGTTTGTTGTCAAGAAGTTGATCGGTCCGACAAATGAATCGTGCTGTGACGTCACAAATGAAACACTCACGTGAGACCTGCTGTCACGATTATCTGTTTTTGTTGCGTTTAAATTGACCATCTCGCTGTACAACCTACGCTTTAATATTCAATTATCTGACTGACCTGTTTCAATGGTGAGAGTTCGAATGAAGAAACACAACGCTCAAAAAATAGACGACTGCCGACAGTCCCCAACAATCGCGGAAATCGATCTCTTGGATACGATCCGATTGATACAGTCGCAGTTTACCTCGGATGAGTCGCCACTCATGTTTTACGACAAGCTGCTTTCGCATCTTATCAAAACGAGTCAAAGCGCATTCGGTTTTATTGGAGATATTCTTCACACAGATGCAGGCGAGCCGTATTTCAAGATGCGGGCCGTCACTAACATTGCATGGAACCGGAAATCGCGTAAATATTTTGCGGAACACTCTCCCAGCGGTCTTGATTTCTTCAACCTTAAGAATCTGTTTGGTGCAGTGCTCACGACTGGCAAGTCTGTATTGACAAACGACCCGGCGAATGACGCGCGTTGTGGTGGTCTGCCTCTCGGCCACCCGTTCCTCAAGTCGTTTCTGGGATTACCACTGTTTCATGAAGGTAAACTGATTGGCATGGTTGGCATGGCGAACCGTAAAGGTGGATATGACGAATCGCTGGCGAAGAATCTGGAACCACTGTTCACCACTTTTTCGACCATCATCGCTGCGTACTGGGTCGCTCAAAAATATAAGGAGTCAGAGAAGAAGTATCGAGGATTGCTGGAGTGTGCTCCAGATGCATTGGTGATTTGCAACCAGGATGGAAAGATCGTTCTGACGAATGCACAGACATCGCATATGTATGGTTACTCGCAAGAAGAGTTGATTGGGGAGTCCGTCGAAGTACTCATTCCTGAAGAAGATCGTGCCCACCAAAATGAACAACTCATAGAGTATTTTTTAAACCCCAAAGCATGTCCCATGGAAAAAACGACGGATCTCTACGGATTAAGGAAAGATGGCAGTCGGTTCCCGATTGAGTTCAGCATGGGCCTGGTTCGGACAGACTCTGGAGTGCTCCTCACCGCCTCCATTCGTGATGTTACTGAGCGCAAGCGCGCGGAAGAAGAACTGATATTCTTTCGGACGGCCCTGGATTGTTCGGCTGACGCCGTCTTTCTGATCGACCGGGACAGGATGAGATTTATTGACATGAACGCAACTGCCTGCGCGAGTGTGGGCTACTCTCGCGAAGAGCTGCTCACCATGGGGCCAGGGGACATCAAAACCAATATGACCTGCGACGAACTGGCACTTCGGTTCGACAAGGTGATTTCCTCGCAGCAGGAGACGAAGGGTGTAATTGAAACGATACACCGCCGCAAAGATGGCTCTCAATTCCCCGTCGAAATCCTGTTCCAGGTCTTGGATTCCACCGCTGATCAACCGATTCTGATTGAGACGGTTCGTGACATCACCGATCGCAAGCGTGCAGGGCGACTGAAGGACGGTCATAATGAAATCATCAATCAGATTTACTCGGGCGATTCGCTACTGAGCGTGCTCACGCTTCTGTGCCACATTGTGGAGGAGCAAGTTTCTGAAATACGTTGTTCGGTCATGTTGATTGATGAAGACACTGGGCGATTGCAAGTTGTTGCCGCTCCAAGCCTGTCCGAGAAGATGCAATGCGGACTCGACAGTCTTCAGATTGATCCCTGTGCGAGGACCAGTCCTACCTCAACTGACTTTCGAGAAACCGTGCTTGCGGATAATCTCACGAGCGATCCACTTTGGCAAGAATTCCACGATATTACGCTGGGGGAAGGGCTGTGGGCCTATTGGTCTCAACTGATTATTTCGTCAGAGGGCAAAGTGTTGGGAGCTTTTTTCATGCTCTGCAAGGAACCACGTGGTCCCCTCACCGACGAAGCGACGTTGCTTGAATCGTCGGCACAAATGGCGGGAGTCGCCATTGAACGTAAGCAGTTGGAGCAAAAACTACGACATGATGCCTTGCATGATCCCCTGACCGATCTGCCCAACCGGGCATTATTCGTCAAGCAACTTGAGCTGGCAATCCAGCGATATAAGAGGAACAACGATTCTTCATTTGCAGTTCTGTTTCTTGACCTGGATCGCTTCAAGACCATCAATGACAGCCTGGGGCACCTGACTGGAGACAATCTGCTGGTGCAGACAGCTCACAGGTTGCAGAAAGCGATACGAACTTCAGATATCGTAGCGCGTCTTGGCGGAGACGAGTTTGCTGTGTTGGCTGAGCAAATTACTGATGTCAATGATGTGATTCTCATTGCCGAGCGTATTCATGAAGCTTTGCGGCAACCTTTCGATTTGGAGGGTGAAGAGGTCTTTACGAGCACCAGCATCGGAATTGCCGTGAGTACCGCTGAGCACCATAGCGCGGACGACATCCTGAGTGACGCCGACACGGCCATGTATCGAGCCAAGTCGCAAGGGAATTCACGCTTCGAGCTGTTCACCTCCGAGATGTCCCTCAATACAAAAATAACCCTGACGTTAGAAAATCAACTGAGACGAGCCCTCAATCGCCATGAATATCGAATATTCTATCAGCCGATTATGTCGCTGACGACGATGAAGATCGTCGGTTTCGAGGCACTGCTGCGTTGGGATCATCCAGAGCGTGGGATCTTACCACCATCGGAGTTCCTCGACGTAGCGGAAAAATGTGGCTTGATGATCCCGATCGGCTGGTGGGTAATGCAGACAGCATGCGGCCAACTGCGTGAATGGCAGAATCAATTTCCTACAGCCACTGCGCTGACTCTCAACGTGAATTTCTCACCCAAACAAATTATACAACCCAACGTGATCGAAAAAACTCTTCGGATTATCGACGAGACTGGCATCAAGGCAGATAACCTGTGCCTGGAAATCACGGAACACGCTGCCATTGAGAATACCGCACAAACCTTAGCTGTTTTAACGAAGTTGCATGAGCGGGGAGTTCGCCTGGTAATAGATGATTTCGGAACGGGCTATTCGTCTCTGAGCCATCTCCAGCTGTTTCCCTATAACTCGCTGAAGGTTGACCGTTCATTTATCAGCGGTACTGACCATCACAAGCGGAACTCGCACATTGTGCACACCACCATTGACCTGGCCCACAATCTGGGAATGACTGTCGTTGCCGAGGGTGTGGAAACGAAAGGCCAAATGGCACGACTTATAGCTCTTAAGTGCGATCTTGTGCAGGGTTACTTTATTGCAAAGCCTTTGCCGCCCGACGACGTACACACATTGCTGGTTGACAAATTACAAACTGTTCGACAGGAATTGATGGCTACTGTAACCCCGTCGAAAATTTAATGCTCTTGAAATGTCTGGAATACACGATGAAGAACTTGAAGGCCAAATACGGCGTGGCCTAACGATCTGATGGTGAGCCCGAATGGCACGTATGATTAATGTTCACAAACCATCTCGCCGAGCTTTATAACTGAACTACGTTTGCACAAATGCCGTTGACATGAATCCTCTCTGCCAGGGCAGAATCACTTTTACCATTCAACACCAGAAAGAAATCCCACATGTCCAGCACTCATGCATACGATTCGGAACGAAGATCATTCACAACTCAAATCGGCTGGTTCAGCCTGTGTCTATTAGCGGCAAGTTGGGGACCACAGCTAGATTCAACTCTCAGGCAGCTTTGTGTAAATATCGGTCTGCTCGGCTTGGTTTCGGCAGTCGTCTTGGAAGTTGTGCACCGGGCAAGAGGGGCAAATCGCCAACGAAAGCAATTAAAGCAACGAAACATCACGGGGCGGCACATCGAACGCAATCTGAAAAGGATCGCAACTGAAAACGGAACGATGAGTGACCTCAACACAGCGTTACGTAGAATTGCCGAAGACGGAGAGGGCTATCACATGAGAGAGAGAGAAATCGAACGACGCGACGAAACGCGATTGCCGTTTTATCACCCGGTTCAAGTGAAACCTCTGGATTCCAACGGAGATCTATCAACCGAAAACGGAGTCAATACGTTCAAGGCATACATTCGGGACATCTCCCCCGGCGGCGTAGGGTTGTTCCACAACCAACTGATCCCGTCGGGCCGTGTGATGCTAACGTTTATACTATGTAATGATGAAACAGTTTCGATTGTCGCCGAATTATTATGGAGGCACTATCAACCGGATGGAATGTATTCGAGTGGAGGCAAATTGATTGAAGTGAGAACTCCCGTCAATCTCCAGGAACCGGTGACGGCGGGAGCTGAATGACAAGTTTATTCTATTTATCAAAGATCAGCATTTTTAGATGCCGATTGCTTGAATAAAACATGGATTATGTTTTTCACCTGTTGTTGAATGAGTTCGTAGGTAGAAGTATTAGTTATACAAGTTAGTACAAGGAGAGGAGTCTCATGTCTTACATTTTATTAAACGATTCAGGGCAAAGATCATTGACAAACCTGATCGGTTGGCTCAGCTTGTGTCTTGTGTCGGCTGCCTGGGGTGCGGAGTTGGATTCAACAACCAGGCATCTATGGGCAAACATCGGTTTATTCGGATTGGCGGCGATGATCGCATTGAAAGTAGTACAATTGATTAAGCTAACAAACCAACAACGAGCCACAGAGTCACGAGTTGATCATAAGCTGGAAAGGATAGCCAAGGGTAATGAAACGATGGCTCAACTCAACGCAGAATTACGCCGGCTGGAAAATGAAGAGCATCTTTACCATGAGACAATGATGGAAGCCCACTCGTCTGATGAACTACTTTCACTTGTTCATCCATGGGGCCAAGTGAATCCACAGTTTGACCCATGAAAATTTATTGGATAACGTTAATGATAAATTTACGTGCGAATGGACGCAGCATCACGATATGATTGACTAAACTACTGGATTGAGATTGCTCGTTCAGTGATGCAAACTGATAGTCTGATGAGACTCCGGATCCTGTTTCTCGTTTTCCAAAACACGGTACAAAGTTCTGCGGTGCATTCCGAGTGACCGGGCGGCAGCTGCTTTGTTTCCACCGCAAAGCTTGACAACCTCACAAATCATGTGACGTTCCATGGATTTGAGATCACCTATAAAAGGAACAGAAATTGTTTCAGTACTCTCAGGCTGCTGAGTGTGCTGCAGTTGTTTTAGGATCGAACGGTCTCGCAGGAACACAATGCGGGATAGCACGCTGACTAGTTCCTGGACATTACCGGGCCAATCATAGTTGTGTAAAAATTCCCACATCTCCTCAGTCACTTGATGACGACATTGCGCACTATTGCGGTTACAGCTACGACAGAGTTGCTCCAGAAGATGGATTCCGAGTGGTTTGATGTCTTCACGCCGCTCACGGAGAGGTGGAATCTTGATGGGGATTACGTTTAAGTGGTCATATAAACTTCGGTGAAACTGGTCTGCAGAAACGGCCGTTTTGAGATTGACAGTCGTCGATGCAATCATCCGCACAGCCATTGTAGTAGAACAGGATGCCCTTATGCAGCCTTCTTCCAACATATCCAGAAGCTGATGCTGTGCCCATTTCGGCAACTGATCGATATTCTCAAAATAGATTGTGCCCATGGTGGAGAGTTCGGGTGAATCGTCCTGTGGTAAATCATTCAGAACTTTAAAGAGCGCATGAATGAACGTTTTAAATGATTTGGGAACATCTATTATCACTGAGCAATTGACATGTGAAAACGGACCATTTGCATAGGAACTTTGGCTATGAATCAATCTTGCCAGGAGTTGCTTTCCGACACCAAGTTCACCCTGGATCAAAACAGGGAAATCGATATGGGATAATTTATTTGCCAGCACTACAACTTCCCGCATAGAAGGACTGGTAGCTAAAAATGTCACCGGTGGTGATTCTTCGTTTGAAGGAGGGATGGCCTTCTGTTTCTCTGCTGATTTGGTGTGTCGTGCCCAGTTGATAGCACGGTGGATAGTTGTGACTATTTGTTGTCGGTTGAAAGGTTTTATGATGTAGTCGCAGGCTCCCATACGCAGCGCTTCGATGGCTGTTTCAAGGGTTCCGGCTGTGGTAAAAACCACCGTAGCAATGTGTGGGTGAACTTGGAGCGATTTTTGGATGACACTGGTTCCATCTTCGTCCAGTAGTCGCAAATCTGTTAACAAGATATCGACTCGTTCATTTCGCAGATGCTCCATACCTTCTTTTGCGCTGGAAGCAAGCAGTACTCGTTTTCCCTCCCTGACGAGAATATTAGTAATCAATTTGCCTACGCTCAAATCATTATCTATGACCAGGATCGTGTCCAGACATGTCATTGACGAGTCTCCCTTCTGGTCTATAGCCACTTAGCGCGCATTTGCGCCACATGTGGCAAACTCGTTGTTTGTGACTGCAGAAGTAACAAAAAGTAGAAGATTTCGAGAGGTTATTCATCTTCTGCAGCACAAGAGTACATTTTACTATTCGTATGAATATTTGTCAATGAGTATATTGAGTGGCAGACCGGTGCCGCTTTGTCCATTGCACTTGTTATTTGTAACACTCACTGACCAGTAAGTTGTCCCGCAGACTTTTCAAACTTTGCTCTCAAGAGTAGAAAAAACGCGCTTTGGGGAGCACATTCAGCTCTGTCTAATTCACAACTCTGTGCTGACTCTTTCGGAGAAAATTGGGAATGTGCTTGCCCACCGTTGGTTCCGAATTGAAGATTCAATACACCATTTTGCGTCAAGAATAGCTGTTGCCCAAAAGCAATCTTTTGACTGGTCGACATTGACATTACCGAATTCTTTCTAACAAAGCACTCAATATGTATGCGAGCGAAACCGCGTTGATTGTATTGGCTTGTCACTTGTTTTGATGATGCTCAACGTATCGTCATGCCCTCGTGCTCGCGTCATCGAATGGGAAAAATTATTCGATTTCGAGGCGGGCTGTCACTAGTGCACACGGCACCTGTGACAGCAGGTCACGTTTTTCAATTCGGCTGTCGAATTCAAAAAAAACGATATCGCCTCCCCAATGACATGCAGTGATTTACTCTTGCCTTCATTTGGACTTCTGCAATCCAAGACAGGCTCCTAAAAGGGAAGCTGTTTCTTAGCCATAAATCACTGGCCAAACTGCGGTCCAATAGAAATCAGACACGATCAAGAATTGCGAAGCATTCTGAGCGGCTGTAGTCAACATGGGTGACTGGGCACAAAAACGCCCCTAAGGGACACAGACCCGCTGTCAGCTTAATTCTGACATCGTTCCTTTTCTCACCAATGCACTTTGTGTCTTGTACGCATCCTACTATTGTTGTGCGTAATTTTGTGATATTAACCTTGCCCCAAACTGAAGTTAGCAATTAAACCGAACATTGCAAAAACCTTGATTTAATCGTGCATGGCAAAGACCATTCAGATGGAAATTGTCTCATCGAGTCCGAATTCGCGAAAAGGTATGGGTTCAGCTGGCGCGTGGGGAGTCCGCGAATTGGGTGAAATTTCCGGACATTCTAATAACATCGAGTTTTCCGGATAACGCCGCGCTCACCGGTAAATTAGGATCGCAGCAAGTATTTTATCCGAGTGCAGCGCCTTGTTAGGCAGGTTACGGTGGTGGTGGCATTCTCGTTGTAATATCTGCTTGTTTCCATGCGATATACCTTTCAAGCATTTTTTCTTTATGTGCAAGAACAACATTTTGTTTTTTTTCGCCATCTGCCCAACTAACCAAATGATCCCATATACGTCCAGCGTGACCAAGCATATCGGAGAGAAGGAGTTGGGCTTGTAATTCTGCATTTTCAAGCAGGACATTTGCCCCAGGTACAGGATGACCGCCTAATTCGCAGTGATAACCGTAGTCTTTACTTCTAAATCTTCCCTGAGCGGCTTTTCGAAGCTTTGCTGGGGTGAAGAACTTCATTCTTTCTTCTTTGTCACTAACGATCCATTTTTCAGCTTCTTTCTTGTCATCTTCAAAGGCCCAAGCTAAATACTCTACTTCAACTAACTGTCTGACCAGTGCGGCAGCGGCATATGTGTTACCTAAAGAAAATAGAGTATTAGCACCGGAGATTAAGGATGACCCAATTTCCAGAATTAATGCTACAGCTTCATTGACTCTTTCTTGTTCTGCATCTGATTCAGTTTTATGTAGTTCAGATGCTACTTTTGAGAACTGAACTGAAGTAAATTCGGCCAAATCATGTCTGATTGCGATAACCTCTTTGTCCGTAAGAGAAGCATTTACCGTGGCCTGAAACTTCAAAAAGCTTAATAAAGGGTTTTCTGACATAGCTTCCTTGATGCCTAACGTTCAGCGTAACCGGGCGGCGACATTACGTGTTGATTTTAGAAACCGCCGGATTCGCCATTCCGATTCACGCAATTGTCAGACCCCGTCGGTGTCGGGTGGGAATACAATTGTAACACGTGTGATAAGGTCTGAAAGTCTGTGAAAGTACGATTGATACACTGTTAGTACGGCAAGCAGCAATCCGGCACCCGCTTCGGGGGTAGTTTCGAGATGTGGTCGGAGCAAAGTAAAATCATGTTGCGGACCGGGTAATACGCCACGTTCGATGAGTCTGTTTGATTGCGACAGAAATTTGTCGTGCAAGCTGGTAATCAGCGGAAGCACATCCGAAGTGTTGTAATCGGACTTGACGCGGTGGGCCAATTTGTTGCGGATGTTTTTTACGGTACGCAACAGGCTGGCATCCGTTTCAGTGATGATGCCAAGCAGCAAACCCAATTGTATTCGTGCGCCGAATGACGCGCAAGGTGCTCGACCATCTTCATTCAGGCCAAGAAACTCCTCGTATTCTTTCGGTTTGTCGATGAGGCGGCGGCTGAGCAGTTCTCCAAGAGCCACGTCGAGCACTGCGGCAGCGACGACTCCTAACTCACGCCGTGGAAGAAGTCGATACTCCTCGTATATCCGGTCTTCTCCGGGGAACACGTCCTCAAGCCAACGTTCAACTTTCCAAGCCATAGGAGTAGTGCCTAACTTGCTATTCACATGCATGGTCTTGTTCCTATATGAATCTGCTATGGAACAAAACAAGCAAACAATCGGTTGTTGCTCAGATATGTTACTTGACGCGAGTGACTTTTCAAGGTGTAAGCTTCATGAAACTCATTAAGTAACCCGAAGAGACTTTGAAACGCAAACGGTTTTTACCACGAACTTTTATAAATCATCTTGGCTGGGTCGAAGGTTTTTTCGAGTCGATTGGCGAGACCGCGAGCCTGCTCAACTAGCGAGTTAGGAATGAATTCGTGCGACTTGCTCTTGCAGAGCTTAATGGCATAAAGAACAATCTGACCGGACAGGAATGGTGCCGAGATACGTTGATTAAATCCTAAGTGCTGAAGACCGTCCAAACGAAAAACATCTCATCAAGCCTGAGTTCACAAAAAAGGGTGAGTTCCACTGGCATGTGGGGAGTCCGCGTATTGGGTGATTAAAACGGAATTCCAGAATTAGTATGGATTCGTGGAATCTCGTGTAGCCGAGATCAATATATCAGGTGAGGAGCAAGTCCCGACTATTTACGCAAATACGGGCCGGCTGAGTATTTTGACACTACGGGGGTGTTTCTTTTTTGTATGGGTGATAATTCGATGACGGCAATCCATTCTGCCGAGCCAATATGGCTTTGCGATTCCTGAGGCGTTAGTGCCACTAATTACCCAGGTCAATACGCTGATCCGGCCCTAGTCGGAACGTTCCATTCTTGTCCTGTTTGGATTCTAGCGTACGGAATCTCTCGTCAGGTTGTGCTCTTTCCCATTCCCGCCAGCCGATCTGGTCGACGCCGAATGATTCGCCAGTCATCTCAATCAGATGTGCAGCAACGATTCGTTGAAACCCTGCTTGGTCGGTGTACCCACCGAATCTTCCGAGGTCCACGCCAAGCAAGTCAATCAGTTCCTGAACCGCAATGCGATTGCGGGTTCTGGCTAAAGTTTCCAATGCGTGTTGAATGCCTGTGGATGATGTGTTGGTCCGTACCGGCGAACTGCCTTTGTCGACTAATGTGGAATCGATCTTGAAGTAATCTTTGTGTGCATCGCGGAGGATACGCGCTACTGGTTTTATTGCACGGTCATCCGCGATCCGAGCCAGTTCGAACATTACTAAATTCTTGTCGGGATACTTTCTGTCATTCAACAAAGCGATCAGCGCTGGCACGGGATCCTTTTGTCCGAGCACGAGCAACATTTGCACATTCGACCTTGATTTACCGGTCAGCCTCGGCAGGAGGGGACTTAATGACGCGAGGACTTCCGGCGAGGATAAATCGCGAAAATCCATGTAGACGAATCCATTCTCGAAGTCCCCCAGAAATCGTTCTGCGACCGCAGGATCTTTCAGCCGTAGTAATGCGCGTAGAATTGCCCTTCTCGAGCTCCCGTTTTTGGTCACGGCCTCCAGTTGTAGTAGATTCTCAGCCGGTAACTGCACTGATGGGGTGCAAAGCAACGAGGCCACGGAAGTCCCAATTAAATATTTCTGGTTACCTTCGGTTTGCAAGGCATAATCCAATAACACTTTCCGCGCCGCGGGGGTATTGATCTTGATCAACACACGCGGAATCGAAGAAAACTGAAACGCCACTTTCTTTGATTCCGGATTTGACATAATGGCGATCAAGGTCTGCTCTGCCCATTTACATTCGGTGTTGATCTTCTTATCGACGTGGGTGCCGAGAAAAGGAAAAACTCCCAGGCAATAGTAAATTTCTTCTTTGGGAACGTCCCCTGGCGATTCAGCCAGATTCTTCAGAAACTCCCTCCCTCGCTCATCGTTCACACGGGCCAGGATCGCTGCGTACAACAAGCGCAATGAGCGGTTTTCCTGCATGTCGTTCATTCTTCGGACGAGAACATCGCGAACTGCCTGAGTGGAACTTTCGATTATTGAACTAATGGTCTTTGCGTTACGTTCCGCAAACAGCATGGTATCCGTTTCGTTTCCCATGAGGTTTTTGCGATAACTTAACTCGGCGAGCAGTTCCGGTACCCCATCACTCACCTTGTTTTGCACGGGGTAGATGAATCCAAACCGTTCGTACCATGTCATTGAGTCATCACGAAACGTGACTTTCGCACCCCGAACAACATAGGTCAGAACGAGGTCCCGGTCCGCTTCCTCCGTGATTTGCTTCAAAGAAGGCCGCAGTTGGCGGACGAGTTTTCCGGTGACCGTCGCCATTCGGCCATGTTCATCGAAAAACGAGAGCTGAGGCCCCGCATCACTGGTCAGATAGAGACGTTCACCGCGATAGTCAAACCACCAATGGTCATTCAAACTCCACAGCACTCCATCAAGGGAAACGTCTTGACCGATTCTGTCGGCCAGATTCACGAGATTCCATATCGACATGGAAACTTGCCAGCCCTGTGGGCCATGTCCTACTGAACCCGAAACGTGAACTGTCTTGCCTACTACGTCTTTCGGCCATGTCGGTGATTCAACCAGGTGCAAGACCTCCCCATTTACTGTGAGCGTGCCGTTCGGCTGCGCGACTCCTTCAAAGCTTGCCACGCGGCCAAGGAAATCCTTTGGCATCAGCGGCGCTGATGGCACAGCGTCAATGCGTTCCACCTCCAAATTACAGATCCTTTTGGGGCCTGACATCCGTGCCCCAGTGAGCCGCCCGCGGACTTTATAGTAGGCATCGTTCTTGAGTGAATCGAGCTTCTTTCTGTCCTCGTCCGATTCAGCCAAAAGATGAAAAGCAATATTCTCCTGATTCGCCCGTCCGTCAATGCGAAGTCCAAGCAGTGAAGCTTGGGCATAGCTGAAACCAAGCATATCGGAATCTGTTGTTAAGCAAGGTCCAATAACTTCGACGATCTGGCCAAAACGGATGTTGACACCATCAATGACGACATGACCTGTCTTCTGTGTCGGCTCATCTGCAGCAATCGGGGCAGACAAACAAACCGCGACCAAAAGCACGAGAAACCAACCATTTTCCGGAAGTCGATCAGAAAGCTGGTACATTTTCGATTCGCTCCAAACTGAAATTTGTCCAACCGAGTAGAAAGTCGTGCACGAAAGCCATAAAGTGGAACTTATGCGCCTGCTGTCGACGAGCATCCAAACTCAGTTAAAAATCGTGTTCTGCATAACTTGATGCATTAACGTATGCTGGCTCTTCGAGACGACTACTCAGCCAATAACTTCTTTGTCGAGATAGGTCTTTTCCTGGTAACGAGTTTCAGAATGCAGCGAAACATCCATTTGATCCCCTGGGGTGACCTTTTTACCGATCTTGAGTCCCCAAATCGGCCAGGTTAAATACGATTCTTTAATCAGGGCCAAATTATATCAATTTATTATGGTATATCAATCACTTCTCGATAAGGGAATGGTGGAAAGTCGAGCTGCCCTTGCACACCATCTCGGTATCAGTCGGGACCATCTCCTTATTACGCTTCATTCAGGTTGCTTTGGCCTTGCGAACCTGCGATTTCCTTTGAGATGAGCACTGCGATAGTAATCGAATACAGTCACAAACCACCATCTGCTGGTGGGGCGAAAGTTTTGGTGAGTCGTTTGGTGATCCTGCTCAACTAACCGGTCAGTAGAGATTTTGTGCGACTTGAACTTGCGGAGTTTAGCGACATTTCGACCAAGCTAACTGGGCGGGAATGGTGCGGAGAAACGTTGGATTGTTCTGACACTTCAACAACCGCTCTGGCAAGAGTGTTTTGGTTTGCGATGAATCCGTGAATACGTATGGCATCTCGGCACACATTCAGAGTCCGCGTTTTGGGTGGTTAAACCGTGTGTCCGCGATTTGACGAGTTTCGCGGACGAAATCACTCACTTCGCCCCGTCCCATATGATCTTGCAGTTTGGTAGAGCTCTCTGGAGGTCGGCGATTCCGGCACAGTCCAAATTCCAACTCGCGAGCCCTGACTGCGTCACGACGATTTAGGAGGACAGAGTGCAGCGTAACAGAGAACAAGAATGACGGGGGAACTACTCCAAACCGCACCCACCAGCTGCCGAAAGTGGGTCTCCGAAGACATCGAATGTGGCTACGTGTCTTTGGCGGAACTGCGACTGAGGTATGGCCGCCGTGGTGGTGAGTTGGCGGCCCATTGTGTTTCGGCGACTGGGTGAGTATGATCCGTCGTTCTCATGCACAGCAGGCGGTAGGAATCGCGGGTGCGCCCGCTTGATCGGCTCATATTTCTGATTTTTTCTGTGCGGCTGGCTGCGATTTTATAGGACCGTCTATCAGCGGGTCATGCTGCGCTCCTTGAACGGAGCGGTTTCGGTTGGCAGGCATCTTTCGATTGTCACATTTGTTCCAACACATGAGGTCATTGAATGTTTCACGACCAATTGATTGACCGGCGCAATTTTCTGGGCGGCGCTGCAGCAACAGCATGCACCGCGATTGCGGGCGGGTCAGTTTTTCATCAAAGGATTTTTTATATGTTACGGCACTCGTGGTTAATCGGTTTGTTCTTGGTTGTGGTCGCGGTGTCCTGTCCAAATGCAACAAACAGGGCGACAGCAAACGATTCAACAAAAGGGAGCGGTCAAACAATCGTCTCGTGTAGCAGTGATAACACAGTTAAAGTGTGGGATCTTGCAACCGGCAACCTGCAGCGCACCCTCAAAGGACATGGAGACAAGGTCGGTAGCGTGTGCATTAGTCCGGATGGCCGCTACATTGTTTCGGGGAGTAAAGACCCCAAAACCATGCTCAGGGTGTGGAATCTCTCGACCGGCAAATTGCAGCGCAACGAGGAGGGATATATAGAAGATGTCAAATGCATACATATCAGCCCGGATAGCCGCCATCTTATCTCTGGACATTATAACGGGAAGATAAAGGTGTGGAATCTCACGACCGGCAAATATGAACGCAGAATGGATTTGAATGTGACTGAACCTGAAATCAGATGCGTCTATGTCACCCCCGATGGCCGCCGCATCGTCACAGGAGATAGTGGCAAAAAGATCAAGGTGTGGAATTTCGCGACCGGCAAACTGGAACGCACTATCTCGAACTATGTTGTTAGCGTGCACGTCAGTGCCGACAGTCGCTACATCGTTTCGTCAGGAGGTGTTGTAGACGCCGACCATACCGTCAAGGTGTGGCATCTTAAAAGCGGCACCCTGCATCGCACCCTCAAAGGGCATACTCATACCGTCTGGAGCGCGTGTTTCAGCCCCGATCGCACCCAAATTATCTCGGGAAGTTCGGATAAAACGATTAAGGTGTGGGATCTTTCAACCGGCAACCTGCAGCGCACCCTCAAAGGACATACTAAGGCTGTTTATACTCTGTGTATCAGCTCGGATGGCAAGCAGATCGTCTCTGGAAGTGGGGACAAAACAGTCAGGGTGTGGGATCTTGCAACCGGCAACCTGCAGCGCACCCTCGAAGGGCATACCGATTATGTCCGTAGTGTTCGGGTCAGCCCATGATCCCCGTCGTCGAAGGTGTTAGCTGTTTATGGCTCAAATTTTGTATTTATATAAGGGGGAGTTGTGTCTGAAGTCGAGGGGAGTGAGTTGAGTCAAAGTTAAAGTGCCAGTCCTCGATAGAAGCCGTTGGAAGTATGGCGACCATGAGTGAAGAACCAGAGATACACCTCGATTTCTTCGTCTGATAATTCTCGTTTCTCTAAAAGTTCTTGCAGGAATTGTCTTGCGGGTTTTTCATCAGTCATTATTTTATCTCCTCTAAAATTCGTTGGTGAGCAGTTTCGAGCCAATTATTCATTTCGAGTTTCTCAATCCGTTCAGCTTCTCGCGATTTAGCTGTCCAATCATCTTCGTTAATTTGCTTTCTCAGCAAATCATGAACCTCGCTAAATTCATCCACCATCACTTTAATTTTTCCGACTTCAGCATCCAAGGTTCTTTCAGTTTCAACATCCTTGAGCTTTTCTATCTCAGCAATCAAGGTCTTCTCGATTTTTTGTAATGAATCTGGATCGAATAAATCCGCCACTTCCATTTCAAGCGGATCACCATAATCAACAGCAGCAGGGCCATGTTGGTAATAGCTCAAGACGAGCTGAACATCCTGTATTGCCACTTCCAGAGCATGCGTACTATTTGAGAAAGTGAATATTCTCCCATCATCCCAGCTTTCTCCCTCAACAAGACCAAAGCCCTCTAACCAGGCAGCAAGAGCCTGTGCTGTCGAACAGGATGAAACAGCAGTCAAACAGCAGGAATTCCAACGGTTTAAGGCGACTTGTGACAACGCTGACTTAGTCGAACACTGGTTAGAACGTACCAGCACGCTCGAATACGATGCCGGTATACTGCGGACTGTTGCCGAATTTACAGCGTTCTGTGAGATATTCGACGACGGTGGCGGTCGTTTCTGACTCCCAGCCCCCCCCTGGTCTCAATAGCCAGTTAATATTACGACGAAAGTTGTGTTTTTCTTGCTTACCAGTATCGATTACTGAATACTGATGATTGAGAATCTCACCAGAAATAATTTCGTTCTGCCTGTTATTTTGACATCTCAAGGAGAATCAATGCGACTTACATCCAATCAAACACTTCTCGTGTTGCTGGCGATCCTGCTGACTGCCCCCATTTCACATGCACAAGCCCAGGTCGTGACCAACAGCATCGGCATGAAGCTGCAACCGATGGCAATCAAGGTAAACTCACCTCTCGGTAAATTCTCGATGGGCGTTTACGAAGTGACTCAGGAGCAGTACGAGAAAGTAATGGGGACCAACCCCAGCAAATTCGAGGACAAAAAACAAAACCCCGTGGAGATGGTGAACTGGAATGACGCGGTGGCGTTTTGCCGCAAGTTATCGGCATTACCGGAAGAGAAAAAGGCAGGTCACGTCTACCGCTTGCCAACCGAAGCGGAGTGGGACTATGCCTGTCGTGCGGGGACGACGACAGATTACAGTTTCGGTGATGACGAATCCAAGCTAGGCGAGTTTGCTTGGTACGAAGAAAACGGTGGTAATTCGACACATCCTGTCGGTCAGAAGAAGCCCAATCCGTGGGGTCTCTATGACATGCACGGCAACGTCCACGAGTGGGTCTCGGACTCGGATGATGTACACAACCGGTTGTACCGGAGCGGGAGCTGGTTCCTCACCGCCAGGAGCGCGCGTTCGGCATACTGTGGCGGGCTCGACCCGTCGTCCCGGTTCGACGACCTGGGCTTCCGCGTGGCCCGAGTTCCAGCCGGCGAGTGAGCGGAGCCGGGAGCGCAGGCCCGCAGGGAGGGGGCGGCAGCCCCGACCGGAGGTGCCGTAGCGAAGTGTACAAATGGGCAAATAAACTGAACATGTAAATCCATAATGGCCTTTCATTTCTCCACAGTTCCGGTGCACGACGAGAATGGCTGCACAAAGTGCTTTCAATCGACCGGATAATGACACTCACTCAAGCCGCACATACCGATAGAACGTCGTGCGCGAGATCCTCAACGTCTTGCAAATATCGTCGATCTCCAGGGTCTTGTCTGCATGCAGCGGCAAGGCCAGCCCCGATGGTCCCCATGGACAGGCCCGCTTATGTGAACAGAAGTTGACAGTGGATATTTAACCATGCAGGGAGTGTGATTGCAAAACCAGCCTGTTTGGGAGTGATTGAGCTGTGCGGAAAAAGGTTCCTTTTAGCGGAAAGCTGTTTATTCAGTAAACACAAACCCTGAACTTTCCACAGTGATTCCCGTATTCCCATCAGCGAAAACAAAATACCGGATTGCCGTGCGAGTGGATGTTTACAACACATGCATTTTCGTATCAGTTGTTATGAGAGCTGTTTTGTATCTTGACCTTGTCCTCAAGAATGATATCCGTCATACGACTTTGATTCATGGTGTTTACTGATAGATAAAAAAATAGGAACTACGGGCCACCATTTCTGGTGACCCTCAGTGCTCCTTGTCTGATCAGTTATTTCAACTGAGTAATTCGAATTGATTGTTCCTTTATGCGGCTGTTAATTCACCTGCCAACAGATTCATCGTCATGTCGAAATCAACAGGAAGTTTTCGCAGCCAGCGTGTGAACTGATGCAGCATGAGCCCGGCGGCAATGCTGGCCGTATAGATCGTGCTGCGAGAGGTACAACTGCCGGTTTGAGCTTCTGCTTGGGCAAACAGAGTGGTGTCGTAATGCTCGCGGGATTCTAAGTCCGTAGCGGTCAGGATCCGCAACACTTCCCCTCGCATCCGCCCATCACTCCAAAACGAACATTGATGACGCAGGGAGCGCCAGATGGCAGCCCGGCTGCTGATCGAGTCCACGCAGACAAACACTACTTCTCCCGTCACCAATCCCGGTCGAAACCGATCCACAATAGTTTCCGTTTCCAGCCCGGCATCAATGGCCTGCAGAGCTCGCGCCGTGGCTTCGACTTTCAATTCCCCCAGGTCAGACTGCAGATAGCCCTGGGTCGTGATGTTGGTCGGCTCGACTTTGTCGAAATCAATCAACTGCAGCCGTCGCACACCCAGGGCCGCCAGTTGCAGTGCCACCTGACGGCCGATGGCACCGACGCCAATCACCGTAACAATTAATGATTTGAGTTTTTCAGCTGGCACCAGTTCTGACTGACGGATAAAACGGTCGGATACAAGATTCATAGTCTTTCCTTCAGATGGAAATAAATTGTTAAAAAAAACGGGCACACTCACAGCCGAAAAACAGGCCACTGCCCAGAAGGGGGGATTTCACCCTCAAACCATTCGGCCAGATCCCACAACGGCGACAGTGATTCTTCCTGCACACACTGCAGGTATTCCTGTTCCCAGGCAGCCTGATTGCTGCCGCTGAATTCCGGCTTAAAATCAATGCCGACAGACAGCTTCTCGGCTTTTGATTTGCCGGAACGTTTCAGCTCCCCATACATGGCCCCGTTACGGGCGAGGATAAACATCACCGCCCAGTCACAGCAGCCGAACACGCGGGCAAAGGTCTCGACATCGACCTGACTGGGTTGCGCAGAGTGACCGGGGTGCGTGTGGATCCAGATCCGACCGAAATTCTCAGGATGCCGACCCTCATCGATCTGGTCATCGAAGAAGTCTGCTACCGCAGCATCGTCAAAGGCAACCGTCACGTCAGTGCAGGTCTGTTTGATGAGTACGATATCGTTCACGAACCGGGGGTCTGCAGCATCGGTGATTCCGAATCCACCGACTTCCGTCGGGCCCCGGTCACGCAGGTAGGTCAGCTTGGCCCAGGCATACGGGCTGAAGCGCAGTGTGGGCCGCTTTTTACGTTGCTGGCGTTTCCGACGAGGGCGATGTAACAGACGGTGCGTCAGTGGTTGTATTTTCGGAAGCGTCATCTTCATTCTCCGTTAATTCTTCGAGACAGGTGGAACAGCTTTGATCGCACAGACATTGCTCACAGCAACACGTGCCACAGGAGTCGCAGGTAGAAAGACAACTACGACAGAAGGTGTTGTCACATTCAGAACAGGTATCAGCACAACTGGAACAGAGCAGATCGTCACAGGTCGTGCAACTGCGGCAGCAGTCTTCACAGATTTGATGTTCGCAGGTCGAACAGGCCCGACTGTCTTCACGCGACACGGAATCGCCGCAATCCGCGCAGGAAGCATTTCCCCAGCGATCCAGGGGGACATAGGCGGATCCCGGGTTGTAGGTCTGCAGGATCTGCTGCACCAGCAGAAAGAAATCTGACAGGCGACCAGCGGCCAGGGCCTGACTAATCGGATATTTGCCTTCTCCTTCGCAGAGCGTATTTTCCTGCACGTGCGGATGGTGCACATCATCCGCGCCGGTTTCTGCCAGGGAAATAATTCGATAAGGTTGAGGGCAGTCGAGTTCACTCCAGCGGAGTCGAATTTCAAACTCGCCCAGATTGATCTGGTCCAGGATCACCGTCGACGTGCGGACCACGATCTCCTGTTCAGACCAGTCGATCCGTGTTTCTTCGAATTCGTCTGGCAGCGAACAGAGCTCGGCGTAGGTTTCCTTGAAAGAGGGACAATTTGACTGTCGTTCAATCTGAGTCAGTTCGCCCCGATACGCGGCTATCTCTCGCATGAGCGATAACAGAGTTCGCTGGAGCTCATGAAAACAGCGCCAGAATGCCGTTGGATATTTATGCGCGCGGGCTTTTACCATGAGCCGTGTCAGACGGTTTACTTGTTCCCACTGTCCTGCGGGGAGCGAATTCATGGTCGGCAGAGCGGTGTCGAGTTGTTGATACTGGGCTGTAATTTCCCGGGCTGCCCGCAGCCACAGGCGTTGCCTGCATGTTTGATTCATGCTTTGTTCCCCTGAAAAGGCGAGGCCACCTGTTTTGGTCAGGTGGCCTCTGTAGAAATGGAATTGAGTCTGGGATCAGCGTCGCCGCCGTGTTTTCCGCGGGGGCTGAGCAGAGGGGCGTATGTCACCACCATAAACCAGAATCGCAGTCAGTATGGCAGCGCTGATCATAAACACAGACCAGGACTGTAAGGCACCACCGATGACTGCGGCGACCATCAGGGCGCCGATCAGGTACAGGCTGTTAAGACGTTGTCGGGCTCCCATAGGGCTCCTTTCAATACAGGGGGCGAGAAGCAGGTTGTGGAAACAGACTGCCGGGAGAACGCACCTTCGATCTTGGTGGGAGTGATCGAAACACGGTCGCCTTCCTGCAGGACATAACCGGCCGTCGTCGGCTGGCGGTTGACGCGAATCAGATAGTCCTGAGGACGACCGTGCGAAACTTGCTGCTGAAACAGTGCTTCGACAGAAGTGGCCTCAGCAATTTCAATCTGGTCAGCAAAACCGGAACCGTCGTTGTTAATGAATAAAATCTGCATTTAAAACTCCTGGTTAATGATAAAAGGGGATTCGCTGTTGCGAGTGAAGTTTCAGTAATCTTCGGGCATAAGCACCGTAGTCGCCGCGCGGTCGGCTTCGGTGATTATCCAGAATTTGATCCCGTCTGCCGTGTGGTACACGGAAAACAGGCGGTCGCCTGTCTGCAGCGCTGCTGTGTTGGCCTCGGCATCTTCGGGACAGCAGTCACCCCAGTCTCCAGCCAGGTGTCGGGAGAGTGCGCGTTGTACTTCGTAGTCGGGAATTTGCAGCAGGACATTCGGTGTTGCCACAAACTGTCCCGCTGAGAAAGCACGTTGGTTCTGTTGAATCATCGAGATTCCTGTTTAAAGAAGAGGGTTATTTGTGACAGTCATGCCTGTCACTCTGATCGGCGGGCGGATCTCCCAGCATGTTTTTGCAAAAATGCCACATACCCCAGGCGAGGCCAGCCCACGTCAGCAGCGCGGACCAGCCAAGCAGGAAAAAAGCCGCCAGACAGACAAACATGAAAAAGGCAACATACCGGATACAGAACTCAATCAGTTCGGTACGTTTCGGATCGTTGTGTTGAGAACCTGCCATCTCAGGCCAGTCCCGGAAATCTGCCGAACGGCTGCGCGAACAAGGTCACATTCCGCTCCAGTTCCCGGGTGTCCCAGTCCACCGTTTGAGGTGGGCGGTTATCAGGTTCCGGGTCAAAGTTCACTTCCAGGGGATCGGCCAGACTGAACCCACGCTGCCGGATGGCGCGCAGGTCTTCGCCGGTGGCGGATGCCACCGCGGCATCCAGGTCTTGTTGGGTCATCGTTTACTCCTTCGAAAAAGGGAACAACCACCCATTGCCGGGCGGTCGTGAGAAAAAACACAACCACCCCGCACGATGCGAGGCAGAGTTACATCATCGGATCGGGAATCAACCAGTGTGAGTTAAGCCAGTCGAGTTCGGCTGCGAGCGCTGCCGTCCGTTGTGGAAATGGTCCCAGCAGCGGTCCATTTACGGGCGCCAGGTCGGCCGTCCATTGTCCGTCTGGCGTCGGTTCCACGTAGGAACCGCGTGAAATCGAGAGTGGTCCCAGTTGCTGCAGGTCTAGCATTTCGCCATAAATGCAGCGAACATCGCCAAACGCGTTGATCAGTAAGTCCATGGCATCTCCTTTACCGGGGCTGACGCAGGATATTGCGCCGCGGCCGATCCATCAGTAGACCATCGAGAGAGGACTGCACACCGGCGAGTTGGGTGACAACCTGCTGCCGCAGCGCACCATTGTCACGCAGCCGCTGTGGTTCAACGCCGCCTACGATTTGCTGAGCCCGATCCACCAGTTCATCCAACTGCGCGTTGGAACGTACATTCAATTTCCGGAACCGTTCAAAGAATTCGTTCAAATTGGTGATGGCCGTATCCCGAAAGACTTTGGGCCTGCCATCGGTCTGGCCGTTCAGCCGTTCGGTCACATGTTCGACGAGTTTGGTGAGCTCTTCCAGAAACGCCTGCTCTGCCAGCTGGACGGCTTCATCGAAGCGTAACTGCATTCGCTGACATTCCTGCTCGTAGAGTTCGGGACTGAGCTGCCGCAGGTAATTCGGCGGCTCTATCGAAGGGAAATCATGTTCAATGGCAAACAGACCAATCAGTGAATGCGGGTAGTCGGCCGGATTAAACAGGTCTCCCAGCCGGTTGCGGGCAGCCGACCGTAGCTCATCAAAGTGCCGGTTCAGATCGGTCACTGCTGTATCCAGTTCGTCCCGGAAGTCAGCCATGCGTTGGTCGAAGTCCTGGATATCAGACTGCCTGATCAAACGGATGCCCGGTTCCGGATAGGGGAGCGAAATTCCTTTCCAGTAGGCCACGGCTCGTCCCCGGACTGCCGTCACCGCTTTGAAGGCGGGATGAGACGTATCCAGCAGTTTCTTACCGGCCGACAGATATTTGCCTTCGGCACCAAACGAATCGGCGGCCTGATTCTTTTGCATGGCAGTGAGAGATTTACGAACACCCAGCCAGGTAAAACTGAGCCGGGCGGCCGCCATGGTTGTTCTGAGCCGTGTTGAAGCGGCAGTGAGGGATGGTTCCGTCTGTGGTTCTTCGAGAATGGAATTGCTCATAATGCTCCTTTGTGATGGGGGGGGGTGAATGAAAAAACACCGCCTGTTCCGAGTGGGACAGACAGCGTTCAGAAATTATGAATAGGATCTCGAAACGTAAAAGCTTCAGAACAAATTGTTTAGCCGGCCATATAGCATGGCCCGCTGGCTACCAACAGCTTGTTTAGTCAGGTTCATCACTGCCATAATTCTGGTAAACGACCAGGACCAGAATTCTTCGCTGTTCCGATCTCCACCACATCTCAATGGTTGGTGCCGAGACCCGTGTCTCGGGATCATAGCGCACCTGCAGCATCTGCGTGGCGTAAGGGTAACTATGGTTCGTCTCAACGCCATTGACATTGGTGGTGAACTGAAAAGCGGTGACACTGTTTGTAACATCAGTAACACCCACATACCGCGAGAAGCCGACGCGTTGCAGGTCCCTGTCTGTCAAGACATAACCCACCATGAAGGTGGAGAATAACAGGCACGCGATTGAACTGCTGTGTTCCGAAAGGGCTCGCAAAGTGCTCATTACTGTCAATCGTTTTATTGTGCGGCTCTTTCCAGATTGATGTGCTTCACGGTTACTGGCTCGATACGGCCTTTTTTTTAGTATTCTGGGACATTCTGTTTTCTCCTCTTTGATCTGTAATTTGTCATGCGTATGCCATTAATGTATGATACTTATAATCCGTGGTCATATCGTCGCTGTCAAGTGTTAAATGCTCGCATGGTAAAACGAGCAGACATTTTGAAACGATTTGGACAGCGGGTCCGGGAATTGCGCAAGGAGCAGGGCTATTCGCAAGAGAATTTCGCCTACGCCTGTGAGCTGGACCGAACCTATATGGGCGGGATTGAACGCGGAGAACGGAACCTCGCGTTACGGAATATCGAGCGGATCGCCGATACGCTCGGAATCAGCATTGCCGAGCTGATGGCAGGGGTTTGAAGCGATTCAGATTGCCGGATCAACAATCAATGTCGACCCGATCTGGCCGGAAACAGCTGCCATCGCTTGGTTTGCGGCGGCCGGTGTCTTGAACAGTTGCTGGTTCAGCAAGCTGGTTCCTTCTGGACTGCATACTACATAACGAATCCGAGCAGACAGAAGCTGACTCCGCAGCCGTTGGATGTCTGTCTGCTCCCATTCCCGGTCCACCAGGGGAACATCGGCATACGCTGCCAGCATCGCTGTGTCTTTCGGATCCATTTCTTCCGCCCAGAACTGCAAGGCGGCTACGATCAGTGTGAGTTCTTGTCTGGTCAACATGGGTCTCCTTTCTATGAAATTCAGAGATCAGTTCAAAGACGAATTGTGTTTAATACTCCGGCGTGATTGGGGCCGCGGATTGTGCCATTGATAAATTCCCGGCTGGTCGGCGTCCAGGCAGCGGCCACTGGCCCATTTTCGCAGACGTTCGACCGACTCAGCCGCTGTCACCGCCACAGGGACTACGTTTTGTCGTGCTTCAGCTAAGGGCACATCCATCAACCCCGCCAGCCGGCAGCAACTGCGGATTTCGGCACCGGTCCAGTCGGTATCATCGGGACGACTTTGATCAGGGGCGAGTCCAAACAAATGAATGTATTGCTCCCAGATTTGATCCTTCTGTTCCCGGCCGGGCAGATCCAGAAAGAAGATCCCATCAAAGCGTTCGCTACGTCCGAATTCTGGCGGCAGCTTCGTGACGTCGTTACTCGTGGCTACTACGAACACGTCAGACGTATGATCGTTGAGCCATGATAAAAACGAACCAAACATGCGGGCCGACACGCCACTGTCACTCTGGCCCGAACTCCCCACACCGGCAAAGGCCTTTTCGATTTCGTCGATCATGAGTACGCAGGGAGCCATGGCATCCACGATCTGCAGTGCCTGTCTGGTGCGTTTCTCTGATTCTCCGACTAGGGAACCCATCAAACTCCCCACATCCAGGATGAGTACGGGACGACCGACTTCATTGCCCAGTGTTTTGCAGAACTGGGATTTGCCGCAGCCAGGGGGAGAGAGTAAAAGCACACCCCGGGGGCGTAGCTGGGGCTTGTTGCGCTCTGGTTGTCGCAATGCCCGTTTGGTAAAGTCTTTCAGGGCATTCAGTCCCCCCAGACTTTCGAAAGCGTCCTCGCCGCGATGCAATGTCAGCAGTCCTGATTTTTTGAGAGTCTGCGTTTTCAGTTCCCAAATCGCCTGGGGGGCAATCCGTCCCTGGCGGACCAGCGACAGGGAAAAGGCGCCTTCCACTTCAAAGCGGCTCAACCCGCTGGCGGCATCGAGCACGGTCTCGAACTCTGCATCTTCCGGGAGTTCTCCCGGTTCTGTGGCGATGCCGCGGGCGATCTCTGCTAACTGCTCTCGGTGGGGAAGTTCATGTTCCAGCACGACGAACAGTTTTTCGAGTTCGGTGGGAATCGAAACCACGGGGGAGAGTACCACGATAAATGTTCTGTTCTGTTTGCCGGTCAGAATCTGTTGCGCCAGTGCCTGCATAATCTCAGCCGACTGAATGAAACGGTGAAAGTTCTGCAGCACCAGAATGGCTGTTCCATCTGACGTAGCCAGACCGTTGAGAGCTTTGATGGCCGCTAAGGGATCTGAGCCCCCGGATTCTATTGTCTCTCCCGCGACCTGCAGTCCCTGGTTTATGTCCCAACAGGCCAGCCGCCAGTTTTCCTGGCGACAGAGTTGGGCCAGGTCCGCGAGGGCGTCCTGATGTTCATGGCTTTCAATCCAGATGCCGGTGAAGCAGGCGCGGACGTACTCTGTGAATGTTTCGATCAGTGTCATAAGGTTTTCCTGTTTAATAAGACAATGGGAAAGGGAGAGCCAGCTTAGTGGCCTTCTCGCAGATACTGTTGTGTGGACGCACTCTGGTGAAACTCGGGCTTCAACTGCTCGTCGACTTGCTGACCCAGAGCCTGTTCCAGAAACCGACTGGCCTCCCGGCAATCAATACCGGTAAAACCTTTGGTTTCGACGCGGGACTGGCCGTCAGCGGTGATGATGATTTCGATGGTCTGGTTTAATGTGGTGTTCCCAGTTATGTGGTCTTGCATGATTTCCTTTCG
>TARA_R110002111_G_scaffold248275_2_pt1 | contig 32548 bp, 31 predicted proteins | sample TARA_R110002111 | Tara Oceans TARA_R110002111 (sample SAMEA4397363) | marine metagenome | biome: Polar Biome; feature: [ZZZ] marine water layer (ENVO:01000295); material: water (ENVO:00002006), including particulate matter (ENVO:01000060) such as... | depth 199 m | reverse complement strand
TCTTCAATTTTTTTATTATTCTTCCATAATTTCAACAGTATTTCTTGTGTCGCATCTTCCGCTTCTTCTCTAGAAACGAGTAGTCGTTTTGCTAAACGAAATACTTTATCCTTAAAAGGCATCACGATATTTACAAAATCTGCCTGCTTCATTACTTTTTTGGTTGGTTGGTGAAGTTGATTATTATTCGCCTTCAATATTACGACGAGTCACTTTATCTTTTGTTACAAAGATTTCTGTGTTTTTTACAATAATGTAAGTAAATTTATAGTTTTACTACTGAAAGTGAAACATTGCTATCTATAAAAGAACACTATTACCATGAGAAAAATAAAGATTTTACTACTTACATGCCTTGTAGGTTTTTCATTTACAAGCTGTTTTGATGATTTGGATGATAATATAATTCCTGCTTCCACATTAGAAATTAATGATTTTGTTTGGAAAGGAATGAATTATGTTTATCTGTACAAACCTGAAGTTATTGCTTTAGCAGATGATAATTTTGCTTCCAATACAGAGTACCAAGAGTATTTAAACGGATTTGAAAGTCCAGAAGTATTATTTGAATCTCTAAAATATGATGCTGAAAATGTTGATAGGTTTAGTAGAATAACTGATAATTATTATGAATTACAGAATTCTTTAGGTGGTACATCCTTAAGTACAGGAGTAGAATTTAATTTTTATTATGTACCAGGCAGTAGTTCTGAAATTTTTGGTGCTATAACGTTGGTTTTAAATAATAGCGTTGCAGATAACTTAGGTTTAGAGCGTGGACAAATATTTAGAGGAGTCAATGGTGAACCATTAACATTAGGTAGTATTGATGACTTAGGTGATGCAATTTACCAAGATTCTTTTACTTTAAATTTTGCAGACTATGATAACAATAGTACTACAGAGCCTGAAGATGACACTGTAGTTTTAAATGGTGAAAGCGCAAGTTTAAGTAAAATGACATATACTGAAAACCCAGTGCATAAAACTGAGGTGTTAAATGTAAGCGGAACTAAAATTGGCTATTTAATGTATAATGGTTTTACATTTAATTTTAATGACGAACTCAATAATGCTTTTGGAGAATTTAGTGCTGCTGGTGTTACTGAATTGGTGATCGATTTAAGATATAATGGAGGAGGTTCAGTACAAACCGCTGCATATTTAGGAAGTATGGTAACAGGTCAGTTTACAGGTGAGGTGTATTCAAAAACTTTTCATAATGAAAACTTACAGAGTTTAGATACCAATTATCTCTTTACCAATTCTATTAATGGTGGTGGTACTATCAATAGTCTCAACTTATCTAGAGTTTATGTGTTAACTACCAATAGAAGAACAGCTTCAGCCAGTGAATTGGTTATAAACAGTCTAAAACCATATATTGATGTTGTTGTTATTGGTGAAAACACCGTTGGAAAAACACAAGCTTCGCAAACGGTATACGATTCACCAAGTTTATTTACTGATGAAAATGTAAACCTTAGCCATAAGTACGCTATGCAACCTTTGATAGCAAATTCTACTAACGTAAATGATCAGTTAGTTCCTGGAACAGGTTTAATTCCTGATATTGAAATTTCAGAATCTCCAAGTACATTTGGAATTTTAGGTGATATTAACGAACCTTTGTTAGCAGCTGCTATTGCAAATATGAATTTTGTAGATCGCTCATTTAATGTGGTAAACGAAGGGGATAAGCTAAGAGATGTAAAACATTATATTTCACCGTTAGAGCAAGATATGTATATCGACTAATTGTATACGTATTATTAGAATTAAAAAAGCCGCTTTTTTCAACTTGAAAAAAGCGGCTTTTTATATGTATTTAAAATTCTATTAATTGAAATATATTTTTGAAGCACCTACACCAACACTAAACGTATTAGTTTCTGTCCCTGAAGATATATCATAAACTAATAAAGTACTATTTGCTGCAAAGCCTCCAGCATCTGTAACAAATAATTGATTATCGTTAACAGATAAACCATAAGCATTGCTTGCAGTAATATTAAATAACGACGTTGTTGGTAAACTCGTAGCATTATCTACTAAACTATATACTTCATTGTTTAAAATATAATAAGCTATACCATCTTCATAAGTCATTAGGCTTGGGTGCTCACCCGATGGAAATTCTAAATTAGAAATTATAGAATTGTCACTTAAATTAATTCTTGTTATTGCAGCATCTGTTATAACAGCTGGTGTTAACCAATATTGGTTTGCACCAGAACTTAAAACTAATAAATCTCCAGATTCATCTATAAACATTTCATCTGGCACATCATTAACTGTTATGGTTTCTAGTGAGTTATCTGATGTGTCAATTACAGAAATTACATTATTCACATTATAACCACCTTTATGAGATACATAAAGCTTATCTGACTCCTCTAAAATTTGTTCAGGACCTTCAGATACAGGAATTGTAGAGATTACTGTATTAGACGTTAAATCAATAACAGCAATATAATCATCTGTAGTGTCATTAGGATCTCCCCAATCAGATACATAAGCTGTATTATCTTCAAAAGCAATATATCTAGGTAATGATAAGCCTGTAGAAATAGTCGTTAATTTTTCAAAAGTATAACGATTAACTACTTTAATTGTGCCATCTTGAACTACGATATACGCTTTATCATCATTAAAACCTATAGATTGCAAATACCCACCTGTAGTTTCATTATTTGCATTAAAATAAATTTGATTTTCTGATGTCATTAAATCCTCAGAAATAAATGATACTGAGCTTGGTAACGAAAACGACCCTTCTCCACTTACTATAATTCCATCTTCATAAGCACCCAAAGGCTCTGATGTTGTTCCATCATCATCACTAGAACATGAAACGATAAATAATGACATTGCAAAAATTGATAAAATGATTTTTTTCATTGTAATTGGTTTAAAATTTATATTGAATTTGAAAATTAAAATTACGATCTGGCATCGGTCTAAATGCCACGTTCTCGTATGCTGTATTAAATAGATTATTAACTTTTAGGCTTACTTCTATTTGTTGTGATTTTGTTTTTAATAGTTGATAATTACATCCAAAATTGGTTAACTGATAAGCATCTACACTGTCAAAAGGTCCTGATAAGTTATCTGGAGTTATATAAACTTCTCCTGTATATAAATGCTGAACAAATACTGATATACGTTTATAGGCATAAGCCAAATTGATATTTGCTTTATGGTAAGGCACATATATGAGTTGCTTATTCGTTTCTAAATCTTCTGAAACTGTATAGGCGTAATTAGATTGTAATGAAAACTGATGTGCATTGACGCGTTTTGTAATATCTAAGCTGGCTTCAATACCATAATTCTGTGTTTTATCAACGTTATCAGGACTCCAGTCAGAACCGTTAGGTTGCCATTGTATAAGAGATGTGGTTTTTATATAAAAGGCATTAAGATTAAATTTAGCATTTTTATATGTCATTTCTTGGCCTAAATCCACTTGATAAGAGGTTTCTGGAACTAAATCTAAATTACCTCCTTGTTGCCAATACAAATCGTTAAATGTTGGGACACGGTAATTTTTAGAACCATTTAATTTTAGTTTATAAGCGTCTGAAACGTTATAAGCCACATCAAAAGAAAATAACAACGGACTATCAAAACTAGAATTTACATCTTGCCGTAAGTTGAAACCATAATACCATTTAGGTGATGGAGTATACAGTAATAAAGCTGTTGTAGAAAATTCTTTTCGGTTAGGATCGTCAAAACTACTTCCGCTGCCTTGGTAATAATTATAAGATACTATGGGTTTAAATTTTAAATGCTTTATTAAATCTATATCTGCAGTATAATTAATGAGGTAAGTATTTACTTTTCCAAACGTATAATTATCGGTGTTTTGGTTTCCAAAATATTTAAAATGCTCTTGTAAGTGTGCTACTTTTAATTTTGAATTTGCTTTTTTTCCTAAATGAGACCACTCTAACATGGTTCTAAAATTTTGGTCTTCATATTTAGCTAAAGATCGAGTAGAAGCTGTGCCAGAAAACTCACGCTCACCAATAAAGGATTGATGATAGAGTTTTAGTACATTCTTCTCAGATAGAATATAGCCTAAATTAGCATTGATACTTCCATTTGTAAATGCACCATTATCATTACGTTCATCTGTATTTAGATATTTGTAATCGTTTTCAGAATCTATATAGTTTAATCCTATATTAAGGGAAAGCTTTTCATTACCAAAAGAGGATAAATAGCTCACATTTTTAGTGTCATAGCTTCCATAAGACAGTGTTGCTGTATTATCAAAGTGAGATGTAAAACTTAAAGTATTATTTAAATGAATACTACCACCAACGGCTCCACTACCATATTGTACAGATCCTCCACCAGATCGGATAACAATACTTTTAAAATTAGTAGTGTTTATAGTGTTAAAATCAGTTTGACCTGTAAGTTGAGAATTAATGTTTATGCCATTCCAAATAACAGCAGTTTGAGAAGCATTTGTCCCTCTAAATGAAGGTGAGGAGACCATACCATAACCATTTTCTTTAAAGTATAGATTTGAGTTAAATCTAAGTATATCTGTAAATGAACTGTTGTTTTTTTTAAGTAAAGAATCATTTAAAACCTTTAGTTTAAAGCCACTAGCATAGCGCTTTAGTTTTACATCGCTAAGCACAACTTCGTCTAATCGCTGAATAGAATCATTGGCTATTTGCGCTTTAGTAACGCTATAAAAAAATAGCAATAAAAAAGAGAGTATTACACGTATCATTCTTAAATCACTTTTATCCCGAAAGTTTGACTTTATTGTTTTGAAATTGGCAGGTCTCCTGACTCGTTTTTTGTTACATAACCTTCCCAAGATTATTAATGTGATGTTGATATGCTCAACAATCACTAATTCTCAGTGGTTTGAAGTATGTAACAACTCTTAAGAGATGCTGAAATAAGTACAGCATAAAACTTACAGTTGCGGGAACAGTTCTGGAATTGATATATAATTATCTCACCAGATTCCCTTTTAATCCATTCATTTAAGAATGAAACCTAATTTCGATGTAAAAGTAAGCTTTTAAAGCAACGTGTATAAGATAAATTGTTACTTTTTCTTATTCATTTTGTAGATAAGATAAATAAAGCCGATTAAAAAATGGGCAATAATAATTCCTGCAACAATATATAATGTTAAATTTGAATCGCCTCTCATGGTCATATTTTTATCAAAATTAATGATAAATCATCAATTTAAAAGTTACAAAAGTTACAGATGAAATGTACTTATATCTTACTATTATTAGCCGTATCCTTTATCAGTTGTAAAGACGATAAAGGTATTGTGAGATCACTTCCAAAAGTTGAAGAACATAATAATACATTAAAGTATGCGGAGGGTTTTAAAATTTCCACATTCAATGATCGCAAAACTTTAGAGATTACGAAAGCTTGGCCAAAAGCTGAGAAAAAATATACTTATTTATTACTAACAAAAGAACAGGCTTCTAAAATCACTTATAATGCTGCGGATTATGATGGAGTAATAATTACGCCTGTCACAAAAGCAGTAGTGACATCTACAACACATATTCCTGCTTTAGAATTATTAAATGTAGAAACATCCTTAATAGGATTTCCAGGAACCGATTATGTGTCTTCAGAAAAAACAAGACAGCTTATAGATAATGGTAAAATAAGAGAACTAGGAAAAAATGAAGGCATTAATACCGAAGTCCTCTTAGAGTTAAATCCAGATGTTGTTGTTGGTTTTGGTGTAGATGGTGTAAATAAGACTTTTGAAGTCATTAAAAAAGCAGGTATTACTGTAATTTATAATGGTGATTGGGTAGAAGGTTCAGCTTTAGCAAAAGCAGAATGGATTAAGTTTTTTGGTGTACTTTTTAATAAAGAAAAAGAAGCCGATTCTATATTTAATAACATTGAAAAGGAATATTTAACAGCTAAAGACCTTGCAAAAAAAGCTAAAAGCAATCCAACAGTTTTAAGTGGAGCCATGCATAAAGATGTTTGGTATTTACCAAATGGATCTAGTGCAGAAGCGCAATTTTTAAAAGATGCTAATGTAAATTATTTATGGAGTGAAACCACCGGAAATGGTAGTTTAGCGTTAAGTTTTGAAGTGGTTTTAGATAAGGCCAAAGATGCCGAATTTTGGTTGAGTCCTTCGTATTATGGTAGTATGGAACAATTAGAAAAAGCGAATGCGCTTTACTCTAATTTTAAAGCGTTCAAGACCAAAAACATCTATACATTTGCAAATACAACAGGTGCCTCAGGAGGTGTGTTGTATTACGAATTAGGAACAGCAAGACCAGATTTGGTGCTAAAAGATTTAATAAAAATTACACATCCAGAATTATTAGGTGATTATGAGCCTTATTTTTTTAAGAAACTAAAATAAATTTAAGGTATTTAGAAAGACGAAACATCATTATGTTTTTGATGCTATGATGACGAATTAAAATGCTTAGTTCTTCAAAATATTTAAATAAAATTTGAAAACCAACTTCACATATCCTTTTCTAATCTTAACAGTAATTTTACTGTTTTGTTTTGTGCTAAACATCAGTTTGGGTTCGGTAAGTATTCCGTTTTCTGAAGTTTTGGGTAGTCTTTTTGGTTCTGTTGATAACGAAACTTGGCAAGTTATTATTACAAAAGTAAGATTGCCAAAGGCAATTACTGCTATTATGGTTGGTTCGGGTTTGGGTATTTCTGGTCTATTAATGCAAACGTTATTTAGAAATCCTTTAGCAGGCCCTTTTGTTTTGGGTATTAGCTCAGGTGCAAGTTTAGGAGTTGCCATTGTTATTTTAGGTTCGGGTCTCTTTGGCGGTTTATTTGCAACCGTTTTAATATCTAAATGGAGTATTGTAATTGCTGCAAGTTTGGGAAGCTTTTTAGTGCTGTTGGCTGTTTTGGCAGTTTCAAGTAGAGTTAGAGATACTATGGCAATTCTGATAATAGGTTTAATGTTTGGAAGTATTACTGCTGCTATTGTGAGCGTATTGTCTTACTTTAGTTCTGCAGAACAATTACAACAGTATATTTTTTGGGGTTTTGGTAGTTTAAGTAATTTATCTTGGGAAGAATTATTGATTTTCTTCTGCATTTATAGTGTGGGAATTGTTCTCAGTATTTTTTCGGTTAAAGGTTTGAATGCCTTATTATTAGGCGATAATTACGCAAAAAGCCTCGGTTTGTCTTTGAAATCCAGTAGATTCATCATTATCTTCGCCACAAGTTTAATTGCAGGAACTATAACCGCTTTTGCTGGCCCTATAGCATTTATCGGTTTGGCAATTCCGCATTTAACTCGGCAAATATTTAAAACCACAAATCATAAAATATTATTGCCTGCTGTATTTTTATTTGGTGCTATTGTAATGCTTATTTGCGATAGCATTGCTCAAGTCCCAACGAGTGATTATATGTTGCCAATTAATGCAATAACGGCTTTAGTTGGTGCTCCGGTAGTGATTTGGTTATTAGTAAGACAGCGGAAAATGATGTTTTGAATTTTTTTTAAACATGACTTTAGAAACCCTTAATTTCTGGAAGATCAGCACTGTTAAAAATCTTTTTGTTGTATGCACCTTTTTATTATTAGGTTGCAAATCTTACAAAACGACTACAGAACTTGAATCTACTTTTAGCAAACAAGAAATAAAAGACTTACAAACCATTAGAACTTTTTTTATTAAAGATATATTAAGTCTTAATGATGAAAATTTTAATACTGAATTTAGACATAGAATTGTAAACCTAGAGGCAGAAGGTTTTAAGTCTGTAAAGCCAAAGAAAATAGATAAATTGTTTAGTTCAGTTTCAAAATCTACCTTCGATGAGATTTGGGAAACAAAAACCCAAAAGAGAAGCAGAAATAGCGATGATACTTACCAATATTATGCACCAAAGATTAACGGTAAATATAAAGAGTTTTTAAGCCTTACTACAAAGCATAATTCAATGGTTAGCAAATACTATAACAATATTCTAAGGACTGAAGATTTTAGTCATTCATCAATGTTAAATTACATTGCAGATAATACCTTAGATTTTGATTTAAATAATACTAATGTTCAAATTGTAATGGCTATTCATTATATTTCAATCTGTAATGAAAATAATATTACCAATCAATTAATAAATTAGTGACTACTCATAAGCGCAACATCGTTAAAGTAACGGATCTTTCAATTGGTTATAAAACCAAAAAGGCTAAAACTGTTGTGGCTTCAAATATAAATTTCGAATTAGAAAAAGGGCAACTAATTGGTTTAGTTGGCGCTAATGGTATTGGGAAATCTACATTATTACGTACCTTAATTAAAGTGCAATCCGCTTTAAGTGGAAATATTTCTATTAATGGAAATGATTTAAATTCAACCTCTACTTTAGAGTTAGCCAAACAATTAAGTATTGTATTAACAGAACCTTTAATTTCTAAAAACTTGTCGGTATTTGAGTTGGTATCTTTAGGAAGACATCCATATACAAATTGGATAGGGAATCTATCTGAAGAAGATGTATCTACGGTAAATAATGCTTTAGAACACGTTAATATTCTAAATTTAAAAGATAAAAAGTGTTACGAACTTAGTGATGGTCAGTTACAAAAAGTAATGATAGCAAGGGCTTTGGCTCAAGATACCGCAATTATTGTTTTAGATGAGCCTACAACACATCTCGATATGTATCACAAAGCCTACATTTTAAAATTACTTCAAAAGTTAACTAAAGAAACGGGTAAAACCATCTTGTTTTCGTCTCACGAAATTGATTTAGCCATTCAGTTATGTGACACTATGATTGTAATGCAAAAAGATAAAGTGGTATGCGATCAACCTTGTAATTTAATATCGCAAGGTGTTTTTAATTCGCTTTTCCCTAAAGATTTAATTGCTTTTGATGAGAAAACAGGAAGCTTTAGAGTGGCAAAGTAATTGACTGTTGGCCTATAACTTTAGTTTTTTTATTTTCTAATTTTTTTTAAAATCTGGCGAGCTCTAGCTTTAAAACCTGAACTCTGCATCTGAAAATCACGCTCTAGGATAATTGCCAATTCTGGATGAATCCAATCATACTCACTGCCCAATAAGAATAAACTGTTCATAGCATAAGCTTTAGGCGCAATCTTTTCGTCATTTATCATCCAATCAAAACACGCTTCTATGATGCGTTCTTTGTGCGTTTCGGTGAGGTGTGATTTAATAGCATTGTCTGTTTTTGAATAATGTGCTTTAATAAGATACTCACACACTTTTGCTACAGGTCTTACAGCAGGATCTAAGTGTACTTTAGACATGCTTTTAGTAAATACATCAAGAAAAGGAATAATAGCTTCTAGTTTTTCTTTACACATAAACTCGAACACCCAAGCTGCTCTGCAAGAAATTTTATCATCTACATCAAAAAGAATGTCTAGCAACGGTGTTACCAATTCAGGATTGTCAATAACAAGATTAGCATATTTTAATCGCTTCTCTCGTGAATGATTTACGTAGTTTAATTCCTTATAAAGTTCTGTTCTAGTCAATAGAAATTGATTAATTTAGAGGTCTAAATTAGTGAAAAATGAAGATTTTCAAAAAAATAGGACTTCTACTTTTAGTAGTGTTCATAATTGCTCAATTTTTTGGGCCAGATAAAAATGAAGGTGATATGGCTTCTGTAGATGCTTTTTATGCAGATACTAATCCGCCAGAAGATGTAAAATTAATTTTAAAAGCGGCTTGTAATGATTGCCATAGTGATAATACACGTTATCCTTGGTATAACAATATTACACCAGTTAATTATTGGTTAAATGAGCATGTTAATGATGGAAAAAAGCATTTTAACATCTCTAAATGGAATGATTACTCGGATAAGAAAAAAGACCATAAACTCGAAGAGTTGATAGAAATGGTGGAAGAAAAAGAAATGCCTTTAGACAGTTACACGTGGACGCATGAAGATGCTAAACTATCTCAAGACCAAATAGATGCCGTATTGGCTTGGGCAAAAACAGTGCGTTTAAAATATGTGTTTCTAAAAGAGCCTCAATAATTGAATAAAAAACTATTAGTAATTGGTTTTGTTTGGCCAGAGCCAAAGAGTTCTGCGGCTGGCAGTAGAATGCTTCAGTTGATAGAGCAGTTTCAGAATCAAGGTTATGACGTTACGTTTGCTTCTGCTGCTAATACGTCTAATAATACCTTTGATTTAGGTCGTCTTAATATTAATACACAAGCCATTCAATTAAATGATTCTTCTTTTGATGTCTTTGTAAAAAGCTTAAATCCAGATGTTGTTTTGTTTGATCGTTTTATGTCAGAAGAACAATATGGTTGGCGCGTTTCAGAACAATGCCCAAATGCGCTTCGTGTTTTAGATACTGAAGATTTTCACGGTTTACGAAAGGCTAGGGAAGTGGCTTTAAAACAAAATGTAGAGGTTTCAATTACGCATTTGCAAAACGATATCACCAAACGCGAAATAGCAAGTATATATCGTTCGGATATAAGTTTAATGATCTCTGAAGCTGAAATAGATTTATTGACTACAACCTTTAAAATCGATAAAAACTTACTTTATTACTTACCGTTTTTATTAGAACCAATTTCTGAAACCGAAAAAAAACAATTACCATCTTTTGAAGCAAGACAACACTTTATCACTATTGGCAATTTTTTACATGCGCCAAATTACGATGCAGTTTTATATTTAAAACAAACCATTTGGCCTTTAATTAGAAAGCAATTACCTAAAGCTGAGTTACATATTTATGGTGCTTATGAATCACAAAAAGTTACTCAACTTAATAATATTAAGGACGGTTTTTTAATAAAAGGTTTTGCTGAAGATGTAAATGAAGTGATGCAAAATGCAAAAGTATGCTTAGCATCTTTACGTTATGGAGCAGGACTTAAAGGCAAATTAATTGATGCCATGCAAAATGGTACACCTTCTATAATGACTTCTATTGCAGCTGAAAGTATGTTTGGTGATTTTAATGCGAATGGTTTTATTGAAGATGATCCTGAGGCTTTTGCAGAAAAAGCAGTTTCACTTTTTACTAATTCTGAAATATGGCAACAAATACAAAAGAATGGTTTTGAAGTTTTAAACCAGCGTTTTAATCGATTAGATTTTGAAGAAGGATTCTCTGTTCATATAAATTCGCTAAGACATAATTTAAAAGCACATCACGAAAAGAATTTTATTGGTCAATTGTTAAGACACCAAACAATGCAGAGTACAAAGTATATGAGTAAGTGGATTGAGGCTAAGAATAGATAACTTTAGCTCAATAAATTTAGCATTTCTTTCATACCTTCTGTAGCCGATTTGGCAATTACGGTTACTTTTCCATTATTACTCATTGCAGGTTTAGGATCTATGTAATAAATGGGAGTGTTAGGTTGCACATAATCAATTAAACTTGCTGCAGGATAGACTTGCATACTTGTACCAATAATAACTAGAATATCTGCAGTATAACAAATCTCTACAGCTTTTTCTATCATAGGTACTGCTTCGCCAAACCAAACAATATGTGGTCTTAGTTGATAGCCTTTTTCGCAAGTGTCACCGAGCTTAAGATCTTCTTCCCAAACTTTGATATCATTTTCGTTTTGGGTACTTCTTATTTTACGTAGTTCGCCATGTAAATGAATGACCTCTGTACTGCCAGCACGCTCGTGTAAATCATCTACGTTTTGAGTTATTATAGTAACTTTATAATTGTTTTCAAGCGTTGCCAAGTCATTATGTGCTTGGTTAGGTTCTACTTCGTTTAATTGTCTTCGTCTTTCGTTATAGAAATTTAAGACTAATTCTGGGTTGCGTGCAAATCCTTCAGGAGAAGCCACTTCCATAACATCATGTCCTTCCCAAAGTCCATCTGCATCTCTAAATGTTTTAATGCCACTTTCTGCACTTATACCAGCTCCTGTTAATACAACAATATGTTTCATGTTAAATGATGCTAAGATTTACGTTTCCACTTTTTATAAAGCTTCGATTTTACAAATGCTTCAAGTTCATTGGTGCCATCTGGTTCTTTCTCTTCTAAAAAATCTAAAAGTGCGTCTTTATCATAACCTTGTTCTATGAGGTCTTCAATAACAACTATAATCTCTTCAAATCTATTTTGAAAATTTAAAGCGATGATATACCCAATATAGCCTTGTAAAAGATCAGGATAATTTTCTACAATATACTCATAGTGTATTTCTGCATTTTTGTAGTCCTTATCTAATACATATACGTTGGCTTTAATAAGGTTTAAAAAATCATCCTCAGTTTCAAAAATGAGTTTGTCTATGTTTTGTATGGCTTTGTTATAATCACCTTTTATAATATTATAATCGATTTTTTTTAGATATAAGGTGGGATCTTGAGGGTATAAATCGGCATATTCTTTTAACGTGTTTTCATATAGTTCGTCGTCAAAAGAACTGGCATAATTTGCTTTAATTAAGAGTGTGAATTTCTCTGTAGACATGGGTGCTGTTAATTGAGAAATTTTGTCATACGCTTCTTTGTGTTTCCCTTGTTCGGCTAGTTTTTTTGATGCTACAAAATAGAAAATGTTCTTTGTGGCATCAGTTGTTGCTGGACTATTTGGGCTTTCTTCTGGTGGTTTAGACACTAAAAAAATCCTTTGCAATGTTGAAGATAAAGGCTCTCCTGTGATATAAATATAAATGTCATTGAACTTTAAGTGCTCTCCATCTGAGCATACTTTATAATCGTGATAATTAACACCTATATCATCAGAATACAATCTAAAGGTGAAATAATAAGCCATGTCCTCAATATTGTATCTGTAATTAATTAAGTTATAGTAAGCACCAGCTTCTATTGAGCTTGTTATTTGTTGAGAGAGTTTTTTCCCTGTGCTCGATATGCCTTCAATGTAACCTCTAGTAAAACCATCTCCTTTATCTATTTGTTTATGATCAATTATAGAATTTAAAAACGATGGTACATCAAACTTTTCATTAAAAGCATCTGAACTTAGATTATGGAATGACGTTTCAATATATTCTGCTAACTCAATCACTTTTTCATCATTTTCCTCAGATTCCTTTAGTAGAAGGCAAGAGCAAGGTTGTTCTGTGTCTTGCGAGTAGCTTATTTGATAGTTACATATTATAAAAAGCAGTAAAAAAATAGTAGTGTTAAATTTCATAGTTTTGCAATAAGCACTAAATATAAGATTTTATGACCAACTTAAAGCTTCTAGAATACTTAGAAACATTCTTAACTGAAAAACGAAAAGAACGTTTTAAAGAAGTGCTACCTAAACGTACCAAACATTTTACTGTGGCTACAGAAGATGTTTTTCAATTACACAATACAAGTGCGGTGATGCGATCTTGCGATGTATTTGGTATACAAGAATTAAATATTGTGGAGGAAGTAAATTCTAAAACTATAGATAATGAAATTGCTATGGGAGCGCAAAAGTGGGTAGACCTTAACCGTTACCATTCTACTAGAGATTGCATTACAGATTTAAAAGCACAAGGCTATCAGATTGTAGCTACTACACCACATTTAAATGATTGCGAATTAATAGATTTTGATATTACTAAAAAGTCGTGTTTCTTCTTTGGAAGAGAAACTGAAGGTTTATCTCAGCAAGTGATAGACCAAGCAGATTGTTTTCTTAAAATACCCATGGTTGGTTTTACCGAAAGTCTTAATATTTCTGTTTCTGCGGCTATTATTTTACAGCATGTAACGGCGTTATTGCGCAAATCTGATATTAATTGGCAACTTACAGAAGAAGAAATAATAGAAAAACGATTTGATTGGATTAAAAAAACCGTAAAGGATTATGATGCCATTGTTGAACGATTTCATTCAGAAAAAGTCTCAACCTAAAAGCGATTTACTTAATCTTTCTTTTTGTTGCGGTCTTTACTACGATTAATGACTTTATACTCCTCAAAACATTCGCTTATAGCATCTAATATTTGAAGATCATTAGCGGTATTTATAAAGTCTTTAGAATAGTTACATTGGTTAACTATTTCATCTAAATCGTATTTTGTAACTTGAAGTAAAACTAATAACATTTCTCTATCAAAACGCTTAGCTAATTGATTTCTAATTTCATCATCCTCTTTCATTTTCTTTAGCTTATGCATTTCGTTTGGCTTTCTACCAAACATATTGTATAAGAAATCTGCAGGATTAAAAATAGCACCCAAAACTTTTGTTGCAATATTGGGCTTGCCAGCTTCATAACCTTGGCCAGGTAAGCCAGAAATACGGTAACGATTATTTGAGGTTTCAGGAATTTGTTTCATGTCAACAACCAAATAGCCTGTTAACTCTAGTTGTTTTACAGTAACTTCTTCTAGAGCTAATGCTAACTCTGTCATTTGAATTTCTGTATCTCCAAATTTTAACCAGTCATTAGTCACACGTACTTTTATAGATTTATAACCTATATATGACAAGTGTAAGGTATCGTTAACTTTTGCTCTAATCTCAAAAACACCTTCATCGTTTGATGCGGTTCCTACTACCTGATTGATATTTACAATATTGGCTTCGCTTAGAGGTAAGTTTGTTGTAGAACTAACTAGAGTTCCTTTTACTTTTGTCGGAGTTTTGTTTGCGGTACTGTCTTGAGTTTCAATACTAACCTGACTATAGCTATGCGCTGTAGTTAAACATAAAAATAGAATTAATAAATATCGCATGTATGTGTGTTACGAGGTAAAGGTAATAAACAAAACGGATTTAACATATTACACCTTTATTTTTGACTTAATATTAACTTTTATACTATTCCGTCCTAAGTCTGTAGTGAGTAGTAATTCTGCAAAATTTGAGTCTGCCAAGTATATAAGGGTTTGTGTTATGGTTTTTTGAAATTTTGAAATAAAAAATCCAAAACCTAAAGTTTAACTTCAAGTTTTGGATTTAAATATATTGTTTAAACTATCTCTTCAGTAGTTTAATCTCTTCGTCTAGAACGTCTTGGTCTATCTGAACCTGCACTGCTAGATTCAGAAGAACGTCTATCGCCTCTGTCGCTAGAACGTCTATCACCTCTATTGTCATCAGATCGTCTTCTATCGCTTCGGTTTCCAGAACCTCCAGAAGAACGTCTGTCTCCTCTAGGTTTATCGTCACGTCTACGACTTCCACTACCAGAGCGTCTATCATTTCCACCACGACTTCTTCCGCCTCCACCACGACTTCTTCCGCCTCGGTCTTCGCTAACTTCAACATTTACAAAACGACCTTCGTATTTAAAATCGGTAAAAAATGCTAATATTTTTTCTTGTAATGCTTTTTCAGTATTAAAGAAAGAAAAGCTTTCTTTTACATCTACTTTAAAGACATCATCACGTCCTAATTCTAATTGTTCTTTTAAGAAATCTTTCAACTTCATCCAATCAAAACCATCTTTACTACCAACGTTTATAAAATAGCGCGAATCGTTAGATTGTTTTCCGTAATCACGTCCTCCATCTCTGTCAGAACCTCTAGATTCTACAACTCCTAAATCTTTCGATTTTTGGTAATAATTGAAGAAACGGTTAAATTCTACAGAAAAGAATTTTTTGATTAACTCATCTTTATCAGTATCAGCGAATAATTCATTAATACTTTCTAAATGTTTGTCAATTTCGTGATTAGTTTCAGTTGTATGGATTTTATTAGCTAAAGACATTAATTGTACTTCAACAATATCACCACCAGAAGGAATTTCTTTTTTATCGAAGTCCTTTTTAATAATACGTTCGATACTTTTTATCTTTCTAACTTCACTTTTAGAAACAATAACCATAGAAACACCAGTTTTACCAGCACGTCCTGTTCTACCAGATCGGTGTGTATAGGTTTCTATTTCATCTGGTAATTGGTAATTAATTACGTGTGTAATATCATCTACATCAATACCACGAGCCGCAACATCTGTAGCTACCAACATTTGTATTTGTTGGTTTCTAAAAGATTTCATGACTAAATCTCGTTGGTTCTGACTTAAATCTCCATGTAATGCTCCTGCTGAGTAACCATCTTCAATTAAGTTTTCGGCTACTTTTTGAGTGTCTCTTTTTGTACGACAGAAAATCACAGAAAAAATATCTGGATTAGCATCAGCCAAACGTTTTAAAGCTTGGTAACGGTCTCTTGCATTTACTAAATAGTATTCGTGAGAAACGTTGCTTGTACTTTCATTTTTATTACCTACTGTAATTTCTGTAGGATTATGCATAAACTTCTTTGCAATAGTTGCCACTTCTTTAGGCATTGTTGCAGAGAATAACCATGTATTTTTATCTTCTGGTGTATGAGAAAGTATATCAGTGATATCTTCCTTAAAGCCCATGTTTAGCATTTCATCAGCCTCATCTAAAACGCTATATTGTATTTTAGAAATATCAACCATTCTACGGCTAATCATATCTTTCATACGACCTGGTGTAGCCACAATAATTTGTGCGCCACGTTTTACAGCTCTTGCTTGGTCAGAAATACTAGATCCACCATATATAGCTACAACATTTAAGCCTTTACAGTATTTACCATAAAGTTTAAGTTCGTTGGTGATTTGTAAACAAAGTTCACGAGTAGGAGATAAGATAAGACCTTGTGTGGTTCTACTATCGATATCAATTTTTTGCAACATCGGGAAACCGAAGGCTGCTGTTTTTCCTGTACCAGTTTGCGCCAAAGCCACTAAGTCTTTGTCTTCTTCTAATAATAAAGGAATTGCTTTTGCTTGTACTTCACTTGGTTTTTCAAAACCTAAATCTGTAATAGCTTTGAGAAGGTCTTCATTAAGACCTAATTCTTGGAATGTGCTCATTCTTGAGTTTTATGTATTCGATTATGTTCTGTTGGTGTTACAAAAGAAGCGAATCGACATACTAAACACTTAAACTTCTAGGTAACACATCCTCACTCTGAGGAATATAAAAAATCCTAACGTGGATTTTTTTGAAAGGTGCAAAGGTAGTTTATTTTATTGGATATTACTAATGGTATTTATTGTCCGTCTTTTGATGGAGTTTTTGTTATTATTTCTGTGCTTGTTTATGAATAGCTTCTCTGCAAAACAATCTATATGACGCGGAAAGTGGTGTTTTTTATTAGATTCCGCGTGTAATGTTTATTTGTTTAGCGGAAACTATGTATATTTGAGTTATTCCGCGTGATATAAACCAATTTTATTATGTATGAAAATTATAGGTAGAAGCAGAGAGCAACAAATAATGCAATCTTACAAAAAAGATAAGAAGGCTCATTTATTGGCAGTAATAGGGAGACGAAGAGTTGGTAAGACATTTTTAATTAGAGAGGTTTACAAGGATAACAGAGTATTTGAAATGACAGGCTTAAAAGATGCAGGTATTAAAAAGCAGCTGTTAAATTTTACATTTCAAATGAGTAAATACTTTGCTGATGATGAGATGTATAAGCAACCAAAATCTTGGTTGGAAGCATTTCATCTATTAACAAAAGAGCTAGAAGCTTTAAATACTAAGACTAAAACTGTTGTGTTTTTTGATGAATTACCATGGATTGTAAGTCGGAAATCTGATTTTATGGAGGCTTTAGGGCATTGGTGGAATAATTGGGCTTCTGAGCAAAATATTATTGTTGTGGTTTGTGGTTCGGCAGCATCTTGGATGCTTAAACATTTAGTAAATGCTAAAGGTGGTTTGCATAATAGGATTACCAAATTGATTACTCTAATGCCTTTTACATTAAGTGAAACAAAGGCTTTTTTAGAAGCAAAGTCAATTCACTTTACAGATTATCAAATTGTACAGCTTTACCTTACAATTGGAGGAGTTCCTCATTACTTAGATCATATAGCTAAGGGGAAAAGTGTGGCACAAAATATACAGGAATTGTGTTTTGAGAAAGATGGCATTTTGAAGTCGGAATTCGATAATTTATATCCTGCGTTATTTGATAATCCTAAGCGCCACATTGAAATTGTAAAAGCTTTAGCAAGTAAAGCAAGTGGACTAAATAGACAAGAGATTCTAAAAAAGACAAATATGTCTGAGGGAGGTTGGTTTTCTAACATATTAAATGAATTAGAAACTTCTGGTTTTATCTCCACGTTTGACCCATTAGAAAACAAGAAAAAAGATACTATTTATAGATTAACAGATGAATACTCTTTATTTTATCTAACCTTTATTGATGGGCAACCTAAATCTAGAAATTGGTTAAGAATTAGTGAAAGTCAGCAATATAAAATATGGAGTGGTTATACGTTTGAAAACGTTTGCATTAAGCATTCTGATGCTATTAAAAAGGCATTAGGTATTTCTGGTGTGCAAGCCAATATTAATAGTTATTTGCATAGAAAAGATGATAGTTTTGCAAAAGGCTTTCAAATAGATATGTTAATTGACAGAAAAGACGATATTATTAATATATGTGAGATGAAATTCTACGCTAGCGAATTTATAATCAACAAAACCTATGCAGAAAACCTAAGAACAAAAAAGGAAGGTTTGAGAACAGTTACCAAAACTAAAAAAATTGTGCACCTTATTTTTATAAGTGTGTTTGGCGTCGTTGACAATGCTTATAAGTTAGACTTGGTTGAAAATGATTTTACGATATCTATTTTTTTTGATTAGAAGATTTACGATTTAATAGGAGATTGATTGTAGGTAGACAATTATTAATATTCGACTCAATTTTGTAATAAGTAAGCTCATATAAATAGGTAATTCAGTTATATACTTTGGTTGTTACAAATGGTTTAAAAATGAAAGCAATTGAGCCACAGCTTTACCTCGATGTCCAATCTTATTCTTTTCTTCTAAAGAGATTTCGGCAAATGTTTTTTTGTAGCCTTCAGCCTTAAAAACTGGGTCATAGCCAAAACCACCTTCTCCATGTTTTTTTGTTGTGATTTCGCCTTTACAAATCCCAGTGAATGTGTGAAGTTTACCATTGAGATGTAAAGCTATTACAGTTTTAAATTGTGCGTTTCGGTTAGGCTTATCTTTTAGTTCTTCTAATAACTTATTGGTGTTGTCTTCTGCATTACGTTGTGGACCTGCGTAACGTGCAGAAAAGACTCCAGGTGCACCATTTAAAGCCTCAACTTCTAAACCTGTATCGTCTGCAAAACAATCGTAACCATAATGTTTTTTTAGGTATTCTGCTTTTTGTATAGCATTGCCTTCTATGGTTGGTTGTGTTTCAGGAATATCTTCATCACAGGCAATTTCTTTTAAACTTAACAGTTTAATGTGCTGAGGTAAAATTGCTTGAACTTCTTTTAGCTTATTTAAATTATTTGTGGCGAAAACGAGTTGCATATTATATTCTTAATTAATGTAATACCAATTTAATTATATGGTTAAAATGGCATAATTTAGCTTTTGTAAAAATATGAATCTAATTATATATCATTTGTCAAAACAAAATATTTTTAAAAAGTCTTTAATTGTAAAACTTTTTCTACTTGTAGCTTTTTGTTTCTCATGTATTTCTATCCACGCACAAGATGTGGATGATTTAGATTCTCTACTTATTGATAGGGATATTGAAAATTATTCCATTCGTATATTTTCAAATTATAAAGTCAATAAATTTAGTATTAAGGATGACAATTCAAAAGTAAAATTTGTGCCTAATAATAGGTATGGTATTGGAGTTGGTTTTGCAAATACAAAAGTGATAGTTGATGTTGCTTTTAATATAAAAAATAAAAATAAAGAGGAAACTAAAAAGTTTGATTTACAAGGAACAACTATTTTAAAAGATCAGCATTATGTAAACATATATGCGCAGACTTATAGAGGTTTTACAGCCAAAAATAGCTTTGATGAACCTACGGTTTTTAGAAATGATATTCGTTCTGTAAGCATAGGTTTTAACTATTTGTACACGCTAGATGAGATTGAGTTTTCTTATTCACTTTTAAAAGCAGGTTTTGCAGATAAGCGACACCAAAATATCTTTATAACTGGTGGTTTGGGTGTTTTTAGTAGTATAGATTATTTTTCTGCAAAGCCAACTATTTTATCAGAATCTACAAGTCCTTATTTTAATGAGCAAGCGAATATTAAAAGGTATCAAGGTCTCACTGCTGGTGTTTTAGCCGGATTTATATCTTATTTTAAATTGCCCGAAAACATTACAGCAACACTTAATGTTATGCCTGGAATAGGTGTAATGAACAAAAAAATCACCTTGCAAGAAGATAGTTTTAGACCTTCTAATCCTATGGTTTATAAATTAGACTTTCTGCTTGGTTTAGGGTATAATTACGAACAGTTTTATGTGAGTTTAACCTACAGTAACGGTTTGTATTCTACAAGTTTTGATTATGATAATTCATACAATTTAAATCTTACAAAAGCTAAACTAGCAATTGGGTATAGATTTCAAAGAAAGAGAAGTCGGTAGCTAATAACGTGATACTTAAAACACAAAAAGTTTGGCGATTATTTATGATATTTATCAGTCATAAAATGTCTTAATAATTGTATCTTAGTCAAAAGAAATATTCATTAAAACAAGATAGATTATGACGGTAAATTTTCAATATGTAAATGTAGATGTAAGTGAAACATTATCAGCTTTCACAGAAGAAAAATTAGAGAAATTATTTAATAGATATGAATTTTTAATCAGTGCATCTATAAAATTTAAGCACGATGATAATTTTCATGATAAAGGCAAAATTTGTGATATAGAATTAAGTCTTCCTGGACCACGATTATTTGCAACATCTAATGAAGCAAACTACGAGGTTGCTGTAAGAGAAACAATTAAAGATTTAGAACGCCAACTTAAAAAACGTAAAGAAGTTTATAAAACACATTAATAAAGACCGATGTTTAATTTCAGAGGGTTTATAGTTTTTAGCGATGATGATAAGGTTCATTTCTAAGAATTGTAAACCCTCTGTACAATTGTTCTATAAAGAATAAACGTACCATTTGATGAGAAAAGGTCATTTTAGATAAACCAATTTTTCCGTTGGCTCTGGCATAAACAGCATCCGAAAACCCATAAGGACCACCAATAACAAAAATTAGCGTTTTAATACCCGAGTTCATGTGTTTTTGCAAATAGCTAGAAAATGCAACTGAATCTAGTTGTTTGCCGTTTTCGTCTAATAGTATAAGGACATCAGAAGTCTGGGTTTTGGCTAAAATAAGTTCGCCTTCCTTTTCTTTTTGTTGTGCTTCAGATAAATGCTTAACTTTTTTTAAATCAGGAATTATTTCAAATTCAAACTTGATATAAAAACCAAGTCGTTTGCTATAATCTGTAATTAAAGCTTGAAGATTTTTATTATCAGTTTTACCTATGGCTATGAGTTTTATTTGCATGATTCAAATTTACAATTTTCAAAATGACCATTATAGATTTTTTCTTGTTTTGTAATTCATAATTCTAAAATCGGATATCGTTAATCTATTTCCTATTTTTACAACAAATATGTATTAAGATGATTTCAAAAGCACATTTCGATAAAGAAATAGAATTAATAATCTCTAATGCCATCCGAGAAGATGTTGGTGATGGAGATCATAGCTCGTTAGCTTGTATTCCTGCTTCTGCGCTAGGAAAAGCAAAACTGTTAGTGAAAGATGAAGGGATTATTGCAGGTGTTGAATTTGCAAAACAAGTATTTGCTTATGTAGATGCTAATATGCAGGTTGAAACCCTAATTGAAGATGGAAGCAAAGTGAAGCATGGAGATATCGTATTTTATGTAGAAGGTGCGTCTCAATCCATTTTAAAAGCGGAACGTTTAGTGTTAAATGCCATGCAACGTATGAGTGCTATTGCTACTAAAACGAGGCAGTTTGTAGACTTGTTAGAAGGTACAGGAACAAAAATTTTAGATACACGTAAAACAACTCCAGGTATTAGAGCTATAGAAAAATGGGCTGTAAAAATTGGAGGTGGAGAAAATCACAGATTCGCTTTGTATGATATGATTATGTTAAAAGATAATCACATCGATTTTGCAGGTGGAGTAGCAAAAGCTATCAATTTAACTAAGCAATATTTAAAGGATACTAATCGTGATTTAAAAATTATAGTTGAAGCCAGAAATCTCGAAGAAATTAAAAAGATTTTAGACTGTGGAGGTGTTTACAGAATCCTTATAGATAACTTTAATTACGAAGATACGAGGAAAGCCGTTAAACTTATTGGAGACCAATGTTTAACTGAGTCTTCTGGTGGAATTAATGAAAATACACTTAGAAAATATGCCGAATGTGGTGTAGATTATATTTCGTCTGGTGCTTTAACACATTCGGTTTATAATATGGATCTGAGTTTAAAAGCGGTTTAATTCGGTTTGGATTATTCAGTTGTATAAAGTGCTGCTGAAATAAAATAACAATTGTACGGCAAAAGGCTATAGGCTAGAAGCTAAAACCAGAACAATGTCAAAACCCATTGAAGATAAAATAAATAAAATTCCAGTGCTTAATTTAGTAATGCGCTTTTTTAAGCAAATTAAGTTACCTGGATTTGAAGGTTTATCAATTTACGATTTGTTAGAGCTTTACATTATGGGTATCGTAAATGGTGCATTAACTACGAGAGCAAGTGCTATTGCGTTCAGTTTTTTTTCTGCTATTTTTCCTTTTCTATTGTTTGTGATAATTGTAATTCCTTACATTCCAATTGTTGGTTTTCGTGCTGATTTTTTAGACTTCTTAAACTCAATTTTACCACCTCAAACATCAGAATTTTTTATAGATAGTATATTTCAAGATATGAGCAGTAATAGTAGTGGTGGCTTAATATCTTCAGTGTTTTTATTGTCTATGTTTTTAATGGCTAATGGCGTGAATGCTGTTTTTTCTGGTTTTGAAACGTCTTACCATAAACAATTGTATAGAAATGTATTTAAACAATACGCTTATGCTCTTGGTGTTGCGTTAATTCTTGTCTTTCTCTTATTATTAACGGTTGCTGTTTTTGGGTATTTTCAGATTTATGTATTAAGCCCATTGTACAAAATGTATGAAGGTCTAAGCGGAAATGAATATTCAAGTGATGATAAAGGATTGGGGTGGATTATTTTTGCCAAATATTTGTTCTTTGTTATAATGACGTATTTGGCTACTGCTACATTATATTATTTTGGAACTAAGGAAGGTAAGGCCTCAAAGTTCTTTTCAGTTGGCGCATTATTAACAACGTTACTTATTATGCTAACATCCTTTTTGTTTGGTGTTTATATTGAGAATTTCTCTAAATATAATGAACTCTATGGTTCCATCGGTGCCTTGTTAATATTGTTATTGTACCTATGGTTAAACTCTAATATTCTTTTATTGGGTTATGAGCTTAATGCTTCATTGCAATTTTTAAGAAAAAATCCAAGAGCAAGAAAAGAGATTAAACAAAAAGACATTGAGAAGTTAGTTAAGTAAAATGCTTTAAAAAATCGTCTTTACGTCTTACTGAAATAGGCACTTGAGCATCATTAGACATTACGACATAACTTTGCTTTCCTTTAAAATATTTTTTTACATGATTAATGTTAATGAGATGCGATTTGTGTGTTTTAAAAAATGAATTATCTGCCAATAAATCTTCGTAAAACTTAATGGGTTTTGATACCATTGATTTGTCATCTTTGGTAAAAATATGCGTATAACTTGTATCTGCTTCCAAATGAATAATATCTTCAACCTTTAGTGTTTCAAATCCGGTTAAAGAAGGAATGGTGATCACTTTTTTCTGATTTGGCTTTAGGTTTTTAAACAAGTTTTGAAGTTGATGCTCCATACTTTGGTGAGATAAGTTTTCTTTTAAACGCACAATAGCATCACTGAAATCATCACTATCAATAGGTTTTAACAAGTAGTCTATTGCACTAAATTTGAAAGCTTTAATGGCATAATTGTCAAAAGCAGTTGTGAAAATTACTTTAAATGTAATGGCATCTATCTCTTGTAAAAAGTCGAATCCTGTTTTATCATGGATCTTAATATCTAGGAATATTAAATCAGGATGTAGTTGCGGTACAATTTTTAATGCTTCATCTACGGAATCAATAACAGCCAATACATTAAAGGAGTTTGGGTGCTGCTCAATAAGATTTAAAATACGGTCTGAGCAATGCTTTTCATCGTCTATTATTATGGTTTTTATCATGTTAAAAAGCAAATTGCATTGGTAGTGAAACGTCTATTCTTGTGCCTTCGGCTTTGTCTATTATTTCAACTGTTCCGTTTGTGTTTTTTAATTTATTTATAATTTCAATTCTACTTTTGGTAATGGCCATTCCCATTGATTTATTATCCGGATTGTTTTTATTTGATACTGAATGTTTCCGACCAATACCATTATCATCAACACTACAGATTAGCATATTATTTTCGGCTTTAAATGAAATAGTAATAAGTCCAGGTGCTTCTTTTTGAGACAATCCATGAACAATACTATTCTCAATAAAAGGTTGAAGTATCATTGGTGGCACAACTATGTTTTCGGCATCTAAATTAGAATCTACTTGAATGGTGTAATTGAATTTATTATTGAAACGTTTGCGTTCAATATCCATATAGGTTTTAAGTAATGCAATATCTTCACTCAATAAAATCTCTTTTTTTTCTGAGTTTTCTAATGTAAGTCGCATGAGTTTTGCAAATTTACTCAAGTAATCACTTGCAGATTGTGTGTCGTTTTTTATAATATAATCTCCAATAGAATTTAAAGAATTAAAGATAAAATGCGGATTCATTTGTGAGCGCAAAGCTTTCAATTCCGTATCAGAAACTTTAGCGTTAAATTCCGCTTCTTTAGATTTAGAAACCGCATCTTGTTTTCTTCGGTATAATATAAACCCAATAATTGAAGCCAATACCAAACCTGTTCCTCCTGCAATAGAAGCATTTTTAATAGACTTTTGACGTTCAATTTCCATTTGTGCAATGGCACGATCTTTATCTGCTTCGTATTGAATTTCTTTTCGTGAAATTTCTAATTTTCGATCTGCATTAATCAAACTATCTCTTAAAACGATGTGTTTTTGATATGTGAGTAAGGCATTCTCATAATCTCCTTTTTTGGCATATACATTTGCTAGTGTTGCTAATGCGCTTTTTTCTGTAGATAGATTATTTAAAGACGCGTTAAGTTCTAAACTATTGGTAGCAAAATATTCTGCTTTTTCAATATTATTGTTTTGCAAATAAACTTCAGCAGCATTTGTATATGCTGGCATTCGTAAGCTTTCAATATTATGTTGTTCTATTAAGTTAAGGCTGCCATTAGTGTTTTTTAGGCCTTCTTCCAGATAGCCAGCATTAGTTTGTATAAGGCCTAGATTCGTTTTTATGTTTGCAATGTAGAGCGGTTGTTTGTTTTGTTCTGCTCCAACCAGTGCTTTTTTATAAAAGTAGATTGAAGAATCTAATTTTTTCTGGTCTCCATAGATATTAGCAATGTAAAAATGTGTGATAAACTTGCTAGTGTTTTCTGGATAATTCAATAAAGTCTTAAAACTTTTTAAGGCTGTAGCGTACTCTTGTTGCTCGTAATTTATTAGACCAATATTTGTAAGTACTCCAATTACATATTTATTGAATTTTGGGTCTTTTTCAAAAATGGCATAACTCTTTTGGTAATAATCTAAGCCTCCTAAAGGATCAGATAAAAAGTAGTGTTGAATAATCCCTAGATTATTATAAGATATGCCAATTCCCTTTGGATAATTAAGTTGTTTAGAAACGTTCAATGTTTTATTAACATAGTTTGTCCATGTTGTATCTGTGGGTGTTAAAAACATTTTTCTTGCCACGTACTTAATTCTTAAGTTCACGTAAGTTGTGTCTTCTGTTTTGTAATTACTAATAACGTTTTCTAACGAATCCAACATTTTGTTCTGTGAAAAACAAAATAGTGAAGTCATTAAAAATATGATCATTAGGGATTTTTTCATTCTTGAATTTTATTAATAGCTGGTTTAAAAATAGTAATTAAATGTTAAAAACGTGCCACATCTGCAACGTTAATAAATTCAAAATCAACGATAATAGATTGGTGGTCAGTTTAAACCGTAAATAGTTATTCCTTTATATGTGATTAATCCATTAATAATCTATTAAATGAAAACGCAATTATACATTCTAAAAATGATATCAATTTTTTTGTTGATTGTTGGTTGTTCTAGCAATGATGACAATTCGCAAAATAGTATGGTAATAGGAACTATTGAGTTATCTGGTTCTGATACAGCTATACTTGGAAATTCCTTAACAGTAGCTAATATTTATGATAGTGCTTTTAGTGTAACAGGTACAAATAGCTCTGTGGTTTTGTTAGATGAAAATACAACTATAGAGAACGGAGAATTAAATTCAACTGACTTTTCTAATGGATTTGTCATTGTTGCAGCACAGTTTGATGCAGATGATAATGCTGCTGTTGAAAAAACAATTTCTATGACCATTGTTAAGGATGGTGATTCGTTTAGCTATGTATGCAGTACTCCTGCAATAAGTGCTGCTGATAATACCGATTGTGGTTTAGGTTACAGCGTAGATAAAATTGCAAAATTAATTGTCTTTAATGACACAACCGTAATTAATGTTGATTCGGGTGCTATTTTATTAATGAATGGAACTATCGATTATAATTAACAATTAGTAAACTAAAACAGAATGTTATGAAATCAATCAGTAATTTATCCCGTTTTATGTTTTTAGGAATGTCTATTCTTTTTTTGTTGTCAACAAATTGTTGGTCTCAAGAAATTCGAATAAAGCCACCTAAAAAAGCATCTAAAATTACTAGTGTAGATAAGTTTGTAAAACACTCATTTGAGCTGTATCACAAAGTTTTTGTTTATGATAGTTTAACAAAAGCAGGAGTAGAAGTGCCAGCAGAAATAGAAGATGAATTAATGGAGAGAGCAGAAAGAGATGTGGATAGTCTTTGGCAAGAGGTACCAGATATAGCAGAGGATATTAGTGATGCCCCTTTTATGAGACAAGCCAAAGCTACATTCAATTTAAATCGATCCAAGAAAGCATTAAAATTTTGCATGCTTTCAGTAAAAGCTTATTTCATAGGAACGGAAGAAGATGAAGATTAATTGTAATTATTTTAAGGTCTTACATATGAAACTTATAGTATCCATTTTAATCTATTTAGTTGGGGCTTTTACTATTAAAGCACAAACTTATAAAAGTGATTTTAGAGTTGATATGTGCGATTGTTTAACCGAAGAAAGTTTAAAACGTACACTCACTGAAAATGCGTATAAAGCCTGTTTAAGGGAAACACTTCCTAAACATGCTACTCAAATTGATGCTCAAATTGTAGAACCAGACGTTAATAAAAAGTACTATTTAGGGCAAATAGCGCGCAAGGATTTGTTACTGTCTATGCAATCTGAATTAATCTATAGTTGCGAAGCGTATTACAAACATCTCGATTACCAAAGAACCAGCCAAAAGCTAATAGCGAGAGAAAATGCTAACGAAAGTGATTTAGAAAAGTATGATCAAATGGTAGCTTTAACACCAAATACCATGGCTTATTTTATGCGTGCACAAGTGCAGTTTAAGTTGGGTAATATTAAAGCAACGGAAGCAGATATAAATAAGAGTTTAGAGCTAAATCCTAATAAAGAGAATGTAAAGTCAACCAGGCATCAGTTGCTTTTATTAGCTTGGGTTTACGAAGAACAAGAACGCTATAAAGAAGCAGTTTTACTTTATGATAAGATATATTTTGGGGAATTAGATATAGAAGTTGTAAAGTTAAGAGCACTTGCAGATAAAAAAGCAGGAAGTACAATGGCTAACATCCCAAAAGCCAAGGATCTCAAAACAAAAAATGAAATTAAAGCAGTAACGAGACGCAGCAAAACCGAAGGTAGTAAATCTTCTAAAGCTATTACAGCAGAACCCAGTAAGTCGAGTAGGAGTAGAACCATAAAACCAAAAGAGAATAAAAAGAAAGATACGTCGTCACTTCGTAAATTATTTAAAATGGGAAATGGATAAAATTCAATTAATTAATCAAAATAAAATTTAAAACTTATGAAGAAATTACTAGTGTGTTTATTTGCCATTACTATGGTAAGTTGTGATGTAGAAGAGGAAATAGCGAATATACTTGGAGATGGCACAGTAAGAGCAGACGTTAATGGAGAAACTAAAACATTTACTTTTGGGCAAAATTCTGTTGCAGCTGCTATTACAAGTAGCGATTCAGGTCCTAATACTATTTATGCTTTTGGCATGGGAGCTTCTACTGATGGCATTTCAGATAACTCAGAAACTACAGCTATTGCTGTTACTTTATTAATGGATAATCCTGATGTTATTGTTGCAGGCGCCTCGTTTTCTTATCCTAATGACCTTTTAGGTGGTACATATACTTTTGAAGATGAAAATGGTTCTACAAACATTGATGGTGATGAATCTACTAGTGCAAACCTTAATATTACTTCTGTAGATATTGCAGGTGAAAGAATTTCAGGAACTTTTAGTTTTGTCACTATCGATTCGGATACAAATACAACCTATACAGTTTCAAATGGAAGCTTTACTAATATTCCATTCTATATAAATTAAGAATACAGAAGTGCTATTAAGTATTGTGATTTGCCACATAAATTTAAATCTAAATTTTAAGAGTAATGACATCGCGTAGGATAGTAATAGAATATGCGTCCAATAGGGAACTCTGTTTTGGCTAGTATTTTTACTGTTTATCGTTATTTTTTGCCGTTAAGTATTAATTTGAGGTTATTTATTTGTCTTAAAATTAAACGGTTAAGTCTTGTGGTGAGTGTTAATTCGTTCTAGTGAAAATTAAAAAAATATTAATCAATCTATGTAATCAATATGAAAACCAATTTTCTTTTTATCCTAGTATTTAGTTTTGCTTTTTTATCAACTACACATGCTCAACGCATGGCTGAGCCAGGTGTTTTAGGAGCAGGAATAGCCTCTTCTTATCCTGCTTATGGGTTAAGTGCCAAATACAATTTTACTGAAACCCATGCTGCACAATTGATTTTGGGTGGCGCATCGTATGGTTATGATTCTACTAGTTTTTCTTTTGGAGTCTCAGGTAGATACCTTTATAATTTTGATATCCTTGGTGATTCTTTTTTCTTTAAGCCTTATGGATATGCTCAATTAAGTTATTTTACTGTGAAGTATGATTATTATGGCTATTCGGATTCCTTTAATACTATTGGTTTTGGATTGGGTGGCGGAGTAGAATGTGAAATTCCAGACTTTGTTGAAGGTCTAACTTTTAGTGGTGAACTAGGTTATGTAGGCGGTGATTTTGGCAATGGAATAGATAGTTTTGCAGGTCTTTCTTATGGTGCGAGTGTGCATTATTATTTCGACTTTTAAGCTGTGATTCTTTTTTTACAAACTAAATTAAATTTTGATATAAAACCATCTCATAAGAGGTGGTTTTTTTATTTAAAGGCATTACTTTTGGAGTATGCTACATTTTATAGATGTCATATTACCAATTCCGCTTCAAAAGGCTTTTACCTATCACATCACTGAAGCAGAATCTCAATTCTTAAAACCAGGAATGAGAGTTGCTGTTCCTTTCGGAAAAAGTAAAATCTATACAGCTTTAGTTTATACAATTCATCAAAACCCTCCAACGGCTTATGATGCCAAAACGATTCATCAAATTTTAGACGATTCGCCAGTAATTACATCTCATCAATTAAAGCATTGGGAGTGGATTGCTGATTATTATATGTGCAGTTTGGGAGAGGTGATGCGCGCTGCAATGCCTAATGCTTTTCTTTTAGAGAGTGAAACTATTATTTCAAAAAATGAAAAGGCAACAGTTGAGCAATCAGAATTAAAAGACGAAGAATATTTAATATATGAGGCATTACAGCATCAATCTTCATTAAAAATAAATGATGTTGTTTCTATTTTAGATAAAAAGCGGGTATTGCCTATTATCAATGATTTAGTAAAAAAAGGTGTAATACATCTACAAGAGGAACTTTACGAAAAATACACACCAAAATTAGTGCGTTATGTAAAGTTGCATCACAACCATAAAACACAAGAAAAATTACAAGAGTTATTAGAGGAATTAAGTAGAGCGCCAAAACAACGCGAAGTGGTGTTAACTTTATTTACAATGGAGGCATCACTAAAGCAACCCATTAAAGTTTCAGAATTAACTGAGCGGAGTGGAGCATCAGCTTCTATTGTAAAAACATTGATAGATAAACAAATTTTAGAAGAATACCACATTCAAGTAGATCGCGTGCAGTTTGAAGGTGATGGAGATGAAGATGCTAAAAGATTAAGTGAAGCTCAACAAGATGCTTATAATGAGGTTGAAGCTATTTTTAAAGAAAAGTCTGTAGCTTTATTACATGGTGTGACCTCTTCTGGGAAAACCGAAATATATGTTCAGCTCATTCAAAAGCAACTAGAAATTGGTAAGCAAGTTTTGTATTTATTGCCAGAAATTGCTCTAACTACACAATTAGTAAATAGACTTCAAGATTATTTTGGAGAGAAAGTCGCTGTTTTTCATTCTAGATATTCAGGCAACGAAAGGGTAGAAGTTTGGCAAAATATGTTGGCTAATTCAGAAAAAGCCCAAGTAATTATAGGAGCACGTTCCTCATTGCTATTGCCATTTACAAATTTAGGGTTAATTATTGTTGATGAAGAGCATGAGTCGTCTTATAAGCAATTTGATCCTGCTCCACGTTATCATGCAAGAGATGCTGCCATTGTATTAGCTAATATATTTAAAGCAAAAACACTTTTAGGGTCAGCAACCCCAAGTTTAGAAAGTTATTTTAATGCGAGTCAGGGCAAATATGGTTTGGTTGAATTAAATACACGTTACAACAATGTGTTAATGCCAGATATTGAGCTAGTAGATTTAGCAGATAAGTACAAGCGTAAACGCATGAAAGGTCATTTTAGTGATAGACTAATTGAGGAAATGACAGAAACGCTAGAGGAAGGCTTTCAAATTATATTATTTCAGAATAGACGAGGATTTTCTCCTATTATAGAATGTACCACTTGCGGAACATCACCTCAATGTCCTAATTGCGATGTCAGTTTAACCTATCATCAATATAGAGATCAATTGCGTTGTCATTATTGTGGTTATAATTCTGCCATGCTTAAAAGTTGTCAAGCTTGCGGAAATTCTACATTAGATACTAAAGGTTTTGGAACAGAACAGATAGAAGAAGAGGTAAAAGTGTTATTTCCTGAAAAGAAAGTAGCACGTATGGATTTAGATACAACAAGAGGAAAATACGGTTTCGAGAAAATAATTAACAGCTTTGAACAGCGTGAAGTTGATATTTTGGTTGGGACACAAATGCTAACCAAAGGTCTCGATTTTAGATACGTAAAGTTAGTTGGGATTATGAATGCAGATAACTTGCTCAACTTTCCAGATTTTAGAGCGCACGAACGTAGTTATCAATTAATGGCGCAAGTGTCGGGTAGGGCAGGACGAACAGATTTGAGAGGAAAAGTTTTAATTCAGACCTACAATCCGCATCATAATATTTTGCAACAAGTATCTACAAATGCTTATAAGGAAATGTTTGCAGAGCAGATGAATGAGCGCTACAATTTTAAATATCCACCCATTTTTAGGTTGATTAAAATAACCTTTAAACACAAAGATTATAATCGTGTAAATTTAGCAGCAGATTGGTATGCAAAATCCTTGAAACAACTATTTAAGGCAAATGTTTTAGGTCCAGAATTCCCACCAGTTTCTAGAATCCGAAATTTATATCACAAAAATATTTTGGTAAAAATCCCTCAGCAACAATCATTAGTAAAAACTAAAGAAGCAATTAAAAGAATTGATAATAGCTTTAATGCTGTAAAAGATTTTAGACCAGTACGTGTAATTATTAATGTAGACAACTATTAGAAATAAAAAATCCTAAGCCGTAGCTTAGGATTTTTTAAAATTATAATGTAATGCTTAAAATGTAAATGTAATGATCTACATATTATTTAAAGCATCAACTAATTGAGTCTTTTTATTTCGACTCAAAGGAATTTCGTAAGCACCAACTTCAACATTTTTACTGTTAAATCGGTCAATTTTATCAAGATTCACAATATAAGATTTGTGGATTCTTAAAAACTTCCCTTCAGGCAATTCGCTTTCAAAAGCTTTCATTGTAGATAAAACAACAAGACTGTTCTCTTCTGTAACTACTTTTACGTAATCACCTAAAGCTTCAATCCATTTAATGTCCTTAATATAAACCTTACGTTTTTTAAGGTTGCTTTTTACAAAGATATGTTCGCCATCCGTTTCATTAAAGTCTAATTTTAATTTATGTTGCTCAATAGCTTTTTCTACGGCAACATTAAAACGTTCTTTAGTAATAGGTTTTTGAAGATAATCAGTGGCATCATAATTAAATGCTTTAAAAGCATATTCTGTTTTACCAGTAACGAAAATAATTTGGGGTTTGTTGTTGAGCACATCTAGCAACTCAAAACCGTTTAATACAGGCATCTCTATATCTAGGAAGATAAGATCTACTTTATGG
>TARA_R110002111_G_scaffold110212_6_pt1 | contig 32901 bp, 31 predicted proteins | sample TARA_R110002111 | Tara Oceans TARA_R110002111 (sample SAMEA4397363) | marine metagenome | biome: Polar Biome; feature: [ZZZ] marine water layer (ENVO:01000295); material: water (ENVO:00002006), including particulate matter (ENVO:01000060) such as... | depth 199 m | reverse complement strand
ATCCTTGGATGCTTTTTAATTACGAGCCAAGTGATACGTTTTACATGAAAAATGATGACGATAAATGGGTAGAAGTAGTGAGTTTAATTAAGTGGAAAGGCTTCTTTTTTCCTTATCCATCTTTTGGAGGTGTAATGATTATTGATAGTGGAGAACACGATATGAATGATTATTTAGAACGTATTACCATTGGTAAAGGCACTTTTGTGAGTCCAGATGAGATTAAAAATCATCCATTCTTAATGAAGCAAAATACCTTATCTGAAAAAGTTTCACAGCTTGAAGCTGAATCTCTAAAATTTTTAGGTGGATTTAGTGATCCATTACCTTGGAACATGGAAACAGCGGTTAAAATTCCGATGATGCCCAAAGACCAAAACCAACAACCTTATGTTACCGATTTTGATTTTTCAGGTTCAAATTCTAATGCTTATAGTGGTTTGTACCATTGGTTTGGTTTAGAGCCAGTAGGTAATGAGCGTACAAGTTTAAGTTATAGTGTTTTTGTACCAGCTGATGGGACGGATAAATTGTATTACTACGATCATGCTACAAAAAAGCAAGGTTATGCAGGTGTTTCCGCTATGCCTTTAAAAGTAAAAGAATCTCGTAAAGAATACGATTGGAATGCGAGTACACCTGTTGAATTTAGACCTTATATAAAAAATATAGCTGGTAGAAAACGTATGTTTTTCTTGGGCACAATATCATCTATTAGTTCTACGGATGCACAACAGTTTGATGGCTCAGCAACACCAGATTTAGTGTTAATTGATAGCGAGTATAGAGATGTGATTTGGATAGATGTAAAACATCCAAGTACTTGGGATGAAGAAGTGTATAATCAATTAAACGAAGCCTGGAGAGCAAGTGAAGGTATTGGTTATTATTTCAAAGAGCAACCAAAAGACGAAGACATTTTAGAACGTGAAATGGATTCTTTAATGACGATTCCAAAGGTTGAAGATAATACAGAGGTAATTGATAAATTACAACGTCAGATTGATTCTTTGAAGGCTGTTAATGGTCTTTAATTCTTTGACTATTTTATAATATTGGACTTGTTAGATTTTTTTAATTTGACAAGTCTTTTTTTTGTTATTTACAGCTTATATTTTTGTAACAAAAGTTACAGTTTTAAGACCTATATTGTAAAGACGGTATATGGGTTTCATGGGTTTTGGTATGCAAAAATGGATTTATACAATGCGTCCTCGTAAGCCATTCTCTATGCAACGAAAGGGCTCATTTACTGTATTGCCATCAAACAGTAGAAAATTCAGACTGCAGCCATCAGAAAACAAAGGAAGTTACAATATAGCAATAGTTTTATTAATTGTTTTCCCATTGTTAATTGGTTTAATGATTCCAAAATGGTCGGTTTATGAAGATAAGAGAAATATGGAGGAAATAGAGTTTAGAGTAGCTAAAGATAATTATGCCTTTAATTTTTTGATTGATTCAGGTAAAAAGCGATTAAGTTCTGGCAAGATTTATGGAGCATATTCTGAATTTACACTAGCGCATAATATAAAACCAAACCATAAAGAGTTGAATAGTTTACTCTTAGAAACCTTAGAAATACTCTGTTTTGATTACAATAACCATTGTGATGAACTAGCTAGATTAAATTTTTAAATTTAGTTATCATTATGAAATTTTTATTTTTTATTAATTTAACGATGCAAAACATTTTTTAAATTGAGTTTCTACGAAAAACAACGCTTAACAGAAGAAAAGTTAGAGTTTGATTTTGAATCTGTTCATTGTGAAGATATTGGATTATATGTCATTGGTAAATACCCAAGATTACAGTTTGGTAATTTTAATTTTTCTGAAGGCTTAGATTGGAGAAATAATGCTGAAGCGACTATAAGATTAACTATTCTAAATTTAATTAACAACGGTGTTATTGAAGTGGTTAAGGTTTTAGATTCTAAGACTTATTTTTTTAAATTATTTAAAAGTTATCATCCAAACTATTACTTCAAAATTATTGATTTACAAGTTGATAAGGATTGGTTTTCTGTTATGGTTTATAAAACTATAAATGAAGTAAATCGAACTGATTATCCTGATTTGTATGACTATATTGATAAAATAATCGGAAAAATATTAAATAATCAAGCCAACTATAATAATCCTTCTAAATCATTTCTGATTCAAATTCTAAGGATTTATGCTAAGAAATTTAAATGGATTGAATTAATTAAAACTAAAAAGTTACTGGGATTAATTGATGATTTTTATCTAAAAGTTGAAGACATTTATATTCCGCGAATAAGCATGCAACATAAATCTCTTACAGATATTGAGAATAATTTGTTACGCCAAAACAAGGATTACAAAGTTTTTTATAAAGCATTAAATACTAAAATTTCTTATTGTTTTAGTAAAAGAAATAATGATAATTAATTAAAGTTCTAGCAACATCTTTATATCAGAACGCAAATAAGGAGAATCTTTTTCTAGTTCTAATTCTACAAATCCATATTTACGATATAAGTAAATGGCATTTTCTAATTTTCTGCTTGAGTAGAGTAGTAGTCCATCTAGTTTTTTAGATTTACCAAAATCAATACAATGATGTAATAATTGTTGTCCAATTTTTTGACCGCGTTCTTCAGGTAAAACGGCCATTTTAGTTAATTCTAAAATTCCAGATTTCTCAGTAGGCATTAATGCAGCAGTACCAATGACTTTATTATTTTTTAATACAAAGAAAATAAATCCACCTTTATTAATAATGTATTTATCTGGTTGGCTTAAAACCTCTTCATCATAATCCTCAACATAAAAAAAGGTCTTTAACCATTCAATATTGAGCTTGTAGAAGTCTTGTGCGTATTGTTTGTTAAAATCAATAATCTCAATTTCCATTTGCTCTAATAAAATCAGTAATCAAATACGTAATTAATTTTCCAACTTTAGTTTCTGTCTTTTTATTAGGTGCAGCTTCGCAAATATGTAAATAAGTGGCATTTTCATGAGACCCGAAGAAATTAACAAATTGTCGAGCTTTTTTTACGCTAAATCCGCTAGGAGTCATTGCACTACTTGGTATATTTTTAATAGCATCACAGTCTATTTCAATTCCAAATTTTTTGTTGGCAACATGATCTAATGCTATTTTTATTTCAGATTTAAAATCGAGTTCATTTCTAACTTCAATACCTTCGTATGTATTGTATTTAAGATTTTTAATCTTTTTAAGAGTATTAAATAATTTATTGGAAGTATAATTTTCGTGCAATCCAAAAATGAAATAATTTTTCAGAAAACCTTCAGCAAAAGCATAACTGAATCCGTTGCCACTATGTCTGCCTTCTTCAGATCTAAAATCTGAATGTGCATCAAAATTGACCACATTTATTCTTTCGTTAGTCGCTAAAGCGCAACCTTTAATATTTCCGTAAGCATTATTATGTCCTCCACCAATTACAATAGGTATTTTACCTGCTTTAACAATTGAGGTAACTATATTGGTGACATCTTTATCTATGGTCTCTACAAATTTTCTAACTTTATTAAGTTCCTTTTTCTTGGATGTATCTAACGCTAATAATATTTCACGTTGTTCAGCATACTCTAAATGGCCTAGTATTAAAACGCGTTTGGCCTTAGTAAAACTATTACTTTGTATATTTAATAAAACTTTTAAGGTGGCTTCCCAAGCTTTATAAGTGCCTGTTTGTCCGAGATTTGCGTAAACGCCTATATCTTCTTTTATACCAAAAATAACATAGTCAACATCTAAATTAACAATATCATCGTATATGTTAGTGAGGTTAGGTATTAACTGAATATGTTCTCCAAATTTTGTTTCACCTTTGCGTTTCTTTAAAAGATGTTGTTTGTCTTTTTCTGTAAATAAAATAAGATGTTGCATATGGAAAAAAAATAATTATAATAATTAGAATAAAAGTACAGTTTTATTTAATTACTTTGATCTCAAATTAACAATTAAAAAACAACAATTAAACAATTCTTAAAACCAAATAATTTATGGAAGGTTCACAAAAATCAAATACAGGATTTAAAGTTGGCTTAGTTATACTAGCCGTTTTATTTTTAGGTACAGCATTTTACACATCTAAACTTTATAGTGAAAAGCAAGAGAATGAAAAATTATTAGTGAATGAGAAGCAACAAGTAATGAATGATCTTAGCAACATGGCGAAAGATTATGACGAAGCTATTGCGGAAAGTGAAGTAAAAAATCTTGAAATAATTGCAGCAAGAGAACGTATTCAAGGCTTAATGGATTCTTTAAAAGTATCTCAAAACAGTGTAGGTAGTTTATGGAGATACAAAAAGAAGTATTTAGCTTTACAAGAGGAAATGGATGTTTTATTAACTGAAAATGATCGTTTAAAAGTTGAAAATCAATATTTAGCAACGTCTTTAGATAGTACAAACGTACAATTGGCAGAGCGTACAATGTTTACAGATTCTCTTTTAGTACAAAACTCAGAATTAGCTGGTGTTGTAAGAGATGCAGCAGCATTACAAACCGTAGGTTTAGTAGGAATGGGTGTTATTGAAAGAAGAAGTGGAAAACAAATTCCAACAGAACGTGCAACTAGAAGCGATAAACTTAAAATTTGTTTTACGGTAGCTAAAAATACACTTACTGAAGCTGGAGATAAAGAATTATATGTACAAGTAATTGATCCTAAAAACAATGTATTAGGTTCTAACGACCAAGTAGAATTTGAAGGTGAAGTTTTAAACTACAGCTTAATAAGCCGTTTTAACTACGAAAATAGAAACTTAAATATTTGTGAATATATCAATGAATTGGAAGATTCTAAGTTCGAAAAAGGACGTTATAAAGTCAATGTGTTTAATGACAAAGCATTGATTTCTTCTTCAGAATTTACAATGAAATAGTATTTACTGAAATCATTAATAAAAAAAATCCAGAAGTTAGCTTCTGGATTTTTTTATGGTATAAATTTAGATGACTTGTAATTTTGTTATTAACTGTTATTCTAAAATTTGACCATTAATGATAACTTGTTCTACCGGATTGTGAGCAAAAGCATATGGTATTTCACTATAATGATTCATTGGTTTTGTAATAATGAGATTCGCTTTTTTTCCTCGTGTTATACTTCCGTACATATTACTTATTCCCATGGCATATGCACCATTAACAGTGGCTGCATTTATAGCTTCCTCTGGAGTCATTTTTAGTTTTACGCAAGCAGCACTTACTACAAAATTCATATTTCCACTAGGTGAGGAGCCGGGATTATAATCTGTAGCTATAGCTAACGGTAAGCCAGCATCAATAAGTTTTCTGGCTGGTGTATAGGGAATGCTTAAAAAATAAGAGCAACCAGGTAGTGCAACAGGTATAGTATCTGTACCTTTTAATGCTTCTACATCTGCATCATTTAATTCTTCTATATGATCTACAGATAGTGCATTATATTTTACGCCAAGCGCTATGCCACCTAAAATATTAAATTGATTAACATGAATTTTTGGTCGTAAATTGTATGCTTCTCCAGCTTTTAAAATGGCTTCTGTATCTTTAATATCAAAGTAGCCTTCCTCACAAAAAACATCAACGTAATTTGTGATATTTAATTCAGCTGCTTTAGGAATTAATTCTTCTGTAATATATTTTATATAATCTTGTTTTTTAGATTTGAATTCTGAAGGAATAGCATGAGCAGCTAATAATGTCGGAATTATTTTTGCTAAGCTTTCTTGTTTCATGCGTTTAATAACCCGAAGCATTTTTAATTCGGCTTCAACTGTTAAACCATAGCCTGTTTTTATTTCTACAGCTCCAGTGCCCATTTTAATAAGTTCGTTTAATCGCTTTATAGATTGCTCATATAACTCATCTTCGGAAGTCTCCTGAAGTTTTTTGGCAGAATTTAAAATACCACCACCTTTATTCGCTATGTCTTCATAAGATAAGCCATTAATTCTATCTACAAATTCAGACGTTCTATCACCTGCATAAACCACATGTGTATGAGAATCGCACCACGAAGGCAGTACAATTTTACCTTTGGCATTAATTGTTGTTTCAGGATTAAATCCTTCACAATCTTTCATCTCTCCATATTCTATTATGGTATCATTTTCTATATATAAATATGCGTTTTCAATTATAGGCAGTTTTTTCATGTCACTACCTTTTAGAATCGTAGTGTTAGTGTCATGTACTTGTAGAAGTTGTTTAATATTTATGATTAGTGTAGACATAATTGTTGCTGTTTTTGTAAAGATTGCTATTTTTTTGAACAAAAAAAAACGCTAGTAGAAGTTTTACTAGCGTTTTCAAAAATTTAATCCTCAATCTATTCTTTTACAAATTTTGAAGAGGTGTTATTATTAATCTTAATGGTGTAAATTCCATTACTTAATTGCGAAACGTTTAGTGTTTCACCTACATTAATTGTTTGTTCTAAGACTTGCTTCCCTAAAACATCAAATACTGATACATCTATATTTTCATTGATATTTTCAAAGTTTAAAACATCTTTTGTTGGGTTTGGGTAAATTTTAACTGAATTTAGAATATTGTTTTGAACACTTAAGGTTTCAAGAGCATTCTCGTACCAATCTACAGTGTTACTGAAATAACCTATAGATGCGATATCTTTATCTCCATCGTTATCAAAATCAGCTACCGTAATACTATACATTTGGTAATTGTTATCTACTATTAATTCATTTGGATTAAAAGTCCCAGTGTCTGTACTTTCAAACCAAATTAGAGCATCATCTGCAGCTCCACCATCTGTTAAAATAATATCGTTAAAACCATCATTGTCAAGATCGCTAACCATGACTGCTGCTGGTCTATCTATAATAGTTTCGTCAGAAATGACAACTTCTGTAGAAGCGCCATCTTTTATTTTATTATAATAAGCAACTTCTCCAGTAGTATTATCAGATTTTATAATTTCTAGAATGCCATCATCATCAACGTCTGCAAAAGATGTATTAAAAAGGTATGGATTTCCACTGTCAACAGTAACAATATCTTTAATCCAAGATACAGTCATTGTACCACTTTCAACATATTGATTGTAATAGATTTCAATAGTTCCAGAAGTTGCTCCATCGGTATATCCAACTAAAGCATCTTGATCACCATCATTATCAAAATCCGCGAAACTTAGGAAACCAGGTAGTGCAACTGAAGCAATAACTTGTTTAGTTCCAAAAGTACCATCTCCGTTTCCTGGAAACCAAATGGCTTCATTACCACCATATGCAGCAACAGAAATATCTAGGTTTGAATCGTTATTTATATCTACTGCATTTACTTCACCTGCACCTACTGCTAATGTAGTAATAGCAACACCTGTAGCAAAACCTCCAACACCATCATTTGCGTAAAACATCACTGTATTGTTAGAATAAGAAGCAACAATAATATCGTTTCCATTAATTCCGTCTAAATCAGCAATTGTAATTCCACCAACACCAACTAAAGTTCCAGCATCCGAAACTGATGGTTGCAACGTAAAGTTTCCAGATCCATCATTTTTATACCATTTCACTAAATCTGCAGAGAAATTGAAGGTTCCGATGACAATATCAATATATGTATCACCATCTAAATCACCAGAAGCAATTACATAAGGATCTGTTCCTGTATTTGGGTCTATATTTTGTATAGGCTCCCATACCGTTTGAGAATTCACTGTCAATACGACGCAAATTACTGATAATAAAGTAAGTAAAGTTCTTTTCATAATTTATAAAAGTTTGCACGAATATATTAATTAATTTCTAATTAATGCATTTTGCCGATTATAATTCGCACTTTATCGTTATTTTAAGGTGCCTACCATGTTTTCTGGTTTTACCCATTCGTCATAATCTTCGGCAGAAACATAGCCTAAATTCACAGCTTCTTCTTTTAAAGTAGTACCGTTTTTATGTGCTGTATTTGCAATTTCAGCCGCTTTATAATAACCAATTTTAGTATTTAGAGCTGTTACTAACATTAATGAATTGTTTAATAATTGTTTAATGACTTGGTGATTTGGTTCAATACCACTAACACAATGTTCTTCAAAGCTTACACAAGCATCACCAATTAATTGAGCCGACTGTAAAATGTTAGACGCCATCATTGGTTTAAAAACGTTAAGCTCATAGTGTCCTTGTGTGCCACCAACAGAAATAGCAACATCGTTACCCATCACTTGTGCACAAACCATAGTTAAAGCTTCACATTGAGTTGGATTTACTTTTCCTGGCATAATTGAACTTCCAGGCTCATTGGCTGGTATGATAATTTCTCCAATACCAGAACGAGGACCAGACGCCATCATTCTAATATCATTTGCAATTTTATTTAAAGAAACAGCTAATTGCTTTAATGCACCATGCGTTTCTACGATAGCATCATGTGCTGCCAAAGCTTCAAATTTGTTTTCAGCAGTTATAAATGGTAAACCTGTAAAATCAGCAATGTACTTAGCAACTAAAACATCATAGCCTTCTGGTGTGTTCATTCCTGTCCCAACAGCTGTTCCGCCTAAAGCCAATTCACTTAAATGATGAAGTGTATGTTGTAAAGCTTTTAATCCGTGATCTAATTGAGAAACATATCCAGAAAATTCTTGACCTAATGTTAAAGGTGTGGCATCCATTAAATGCGTTCTACCTATTTTAACAACCGTTTTAAATTCTATTGATTTTTTGTGTAATGTGTTACGCAGTTGAATAATTCCAGGTATAGTAGTCTCAGCCACCTTTTTGTAAGCGGCAATATGCATACCAGTTGGAAACGTATCGTTAGATGATTGCGATTTGTTAACATCATCATTTGGTTGAATGGTTTTTTCACCTTCTCCAATTACTTTACCAACAATTTGGTGTGCTCTATTAGCAACAACTTCATTAACATTCATGTTACTTTGCGTGCCAGAACCTGTTTGCCAAATCACTAACGGAAATTGATCGTCATGCTTACCTTCTAAAATTTCGTCACAAACTTTAGCTATTAAATCTCGTTTTTCTTTAGATAATACCTCTAATTCGCAATTGGCATAAGCAGCCGCTTTCTTTAAATATGCAAAACCATATACAATTTCTAATGGCATGGATGCAGAAGGTCCAATTTTAAAGTTATTACGAGAGCGTTCTGTTTGAGCTCCCCAAAGTTTGTCGGCAGGTACTTTAACCTCACCCATTGTATCTTTTTCTATTCTGTAATTCATGAGTACTGTATTTAATGTTATACAAATTTAACGGTTTTGTAAGGTTTTATGGATATTATATATGGTTTTATTTGAACAGGTATTGGTTAAAATAGTTGATAAGTTTTTAGTGATTATTTTAAAAATAATGTTTTATGGATTTAGCAATTTTTAACTGTGTTTTATGACTTATTAATAAAAAAGTATAAAAACAATTATGGCAGGTGAATTATATTCATTTTAAATTACGATATTTAAAAAGTACTTATGTTGTATTTTGATTAACTATTTAGTTCTCAACCACTATACAATAAATTATTAGTACAAATAGTGTATTTTTGCCGACTTAAATATTTGAATTAACTAACTATAAATTAAACCATTGAAATAACTAGTCTAGTAATTAAATAATTATTAATGCTGTTTCATTGACCTTTAAAAATAAGATACAAAACACATGAAAGAAGAACACTTTAAATGGTATTCACCAACTTTAAGTAAAGATATTGAAATGCTTGTCTTTGGGCATACTGGTTATCCTGTAATTCTATTTCCTACAACCATGGGAAAACATAATGAATGTAGAGATATGAAACTTGTTGAATCTGTAAGATGGTTTGTAGAGCAAGGTTTAGTTCAAATATATTGTCCAGATAGTATTAATGAATTAAGCTGGTACAACAAGAATATCCATCCTGCAGATCGTGCTAAAAATCATGTGTGGTACGATGAATTTATTATGAACGAAATCGTAAATAAAGTTTGTAGTGAAAAAGGCACTAATAAAGTCGCAGTTGCAGGCCCGAGTTTTGGTGGTTACCAAGCCGCTAATTTTGCATTTAGACATCCAGAACGTGTAAGCCATATGTTTAGTATGAGTGGATCGTTTGACATTAAATCTTTTGTAGATGGTCATTACGATGACAATGTGTTTTTTAATAATCCTGTAGATTTTTTACCTGGAGCTAATCATCCAGAATTGTGGAATATGAAAATAATTCTCGGAGTAGGTGAGTGGGATATTTGTTTAGATGCCAACAAAAAATTAGCTGGCATATTAACAGAAAAAAACATACCTTTCTGGTACGATGAACATAAATGGGCTAAGCATGATTGGCCTTTATGGAATAAAATGTTTCCACATTATTTATCAAAGCTATAAACTAACTATACTAATTAATCCATTTTAAACATGAGAAAAATAGGCATTTTATTCGGTCAAGAAAATACGTTCCCTTGGGCATTTATTGATAGAGTTAACGAAAAAATAAAAGAGCAAGGTATTAAAGATATGGTTGCAGAAGCAGTATCAATAGATACAGTAGAGCAAGCAAAATCTGATGAGTATGCTGTAATTATAGACAGAATATCTCAAGACGTTCCGTTTTATAGAGCATATTTAAAAAATGCAGCTATTACAGGAACAGCAGTAATAAACAATCCATTTTGGTGGAGTGCAGACGAAAAGTTTTTTAATAATGCCTTAGCCGAATCTATTGGTGTACCAGTGCCTAAAACCTTTATTTTACCATCTTCTCATCGTCCTGCAGATACAGACGAAAACTCATTTAGAAACATGAAATTCCCTTTTGATTGGGAAAAAATGTTTAATACTATTGGTTTTCCTGCATATATGAAACCTCATGATGGTGGAGGTTGGAAAAGTGTTTATCGTGTAGAAAGTCCAGAAGATTTATGGGCAAAACATGGTGAGACTGAGAATTTAGTGATGATGTTACAGGAAGAGATTAACTTTACTGAATATTTTAGATGTTATGCTTTAGGAACTGATCAGATTCATATTATGCAATATGAACCTAGAAATCCTCACCACTTGCGTTATGTTATTGATGGACCTCCAGTTGATAAGAAATTATTAGATTTAGTTGAAGAATACTGTATTAAATTAAACAGAGCTTTAGGTTACGATTTTAATACGGTTGAATTTGCAGTGAGAGACGGTATCCCTTATGCTATTGATTTTTGTAATCCTGCTCCTGATGCAGATATTAATTCTGTAGGACAAGAAAACTTTGATTGGATTGTTGAAAATGCTGCTGATATGGCGATTGCAAAAGCAAAAAAATACAAAAAAGGACAAATGAACCTTACTTGGGGAAGCTTTGTGAAAGATCAGATTGAAACTCCTAAAGCACCTAAGAAGACAGCTCCCGTAAAAAAGGCTGTTAAAAAAGCACCAGTTAAAAAAACTGCAGCTAAAAAGGCTACAAAAACAAATACTAAAGCTAAAAAAGCATCACCAAAAGCTGTAGTGAGTGAGACTGCAACTGCGCCTAAGCCGGCAGTTAAAAAAGTTGCACCAAAGAAAAAAACAGCAACTAAAGTAGCTAAAAAGAAAGCACCAGCTAAAAAAGCGGCAACTAAGACTAAAACTGCCAAAAAATAGAATTTCACATAAACCTGATTATTTTTAATAGTCAGGTTTAATTTAACCCTCATATTATATGAAGTTCACATTAGGTATTGAAGAAGAGTATCAAATTATTGATCCTGTTACTCGCGAATTAATTTCTCACGATCAGCAAATTGTTTCTGAAGCAGCTAAAATTTTAAACGACCAAGTTAAAGCAGAAATGCATCAAGCTGTGGTAGAAGTTGGTACTAATATTTGTCAAGATGTTACGGATGCAAGAGAACAAATTTCACATTTACGAAAATCAATATCTGATATTTCTAATGATCTAGGGTTTAAAATTGGTGCTGCTGGTACGCATCCATTTTCAAAATGGGAACATCAGCTCATTACACCAAACCCACGTTACGATGAGATTATAACTGAGCTGCAAGATACAGCACGTTCTAATTTAATTTTTGGGTTGCACGTACATGTTGGTATGGAAGATAAAGAAATGGCAATTCATTTGGTAAATGCTATGCGTTATTTTTTGCCACATTTATATGCCTTATCTACTAACTCCCCGTTTTGGGAAGGGAGAAACACAGGCTTTAAATCGTTTAGATCTAAGGTGTTTGATAAATTCCCTAGAACAGGCATACCAGGTATTTTTGAGAACTATGCGCATTACGAACATTACGTTAAGCTTTTAGTAAAAACCAATTGTATTGACAATCCTAAGAAAATTTGGTGGGATATTAGAGTGCATCCATTTTTTCCAACTTTAGAAGTTAGAATTTGTGACGTGCCGTTAACAGTTAATGAAACTATTTGCATTACAGCAATTATTCAAGCATTAGTAGCTAAATTATATGATTTAAGAACGCATAATCTTAATTTTATGAATTATCATCGTGCTTTAATAAATGAAAATAAGTGGAGAGCAAGTCGTTATGGTTTAGAAGGAAAAATGATTGATTTTGGTAAAGAGGCTGAAGTTGATACTAAACTATTAATGTTAGAACTTTTAGATTTTATTGATGATGTTGTGGATGATTTAGGATCGAGAAAAGAAATCGAATACATCCATGAGATGATTAAGAATGGGACAGGAGCAGATAGACAATTAGCAATATTTAAAGAAACAAATGACCTTACTAAGGTTGTAGATTATATAACAGAACAAACTATTTTAGGATTATAAATAGACCTACTTATTACAATGAAAACTAATAAATTAAAGTTAGCAATTTTAGATATGAATAATGACGAACCCAACCAAGGGTTACGTTGTATTAAAGAAATTGTTAGTACGTTTAATGATGATATTGATTTCCAAATCTTCAATGTTAGAGCTAAACTAGAAATTCCAGATACATCCTTTGATATTTATATTTCAAGTGGAGGACCAGGAAGTCCATTAGATGATGGAGAATGGAGAGCACCTTATTTAAAATTAATGCAATCGCTTTGGGATTTTAATAAAACATCTCAATATCCTAAGAAATCGGTATTCTTTATTTGTTATTCCTTTCAGGTGATTTGCGATTATTTTCAACTAGGAGAATTAAAACCAAGACGTAGCACATCTTTTGGAATTTTAAGAGTTCACAAAACAAAGAAAGGACATAATGATCTTATTTTTGAAGGTTTAAATGATCCATTTTATGCAGTAGATTCAAGAGATTGGCAACTTATTCAACCTAAATTAACCGTGTTTAAAAAGCAAGGAGCTTCAATTTTAAGTTTAGAAAAAATTAGAACTCATGTGGAATTAGAACGTGCTATAATGGCGGTTCGTTTCTCTGATGAGTTTGTAGGAACACAATTTCATCCAGAAGCAGAGCCCGTAAGTATGGAAGCCTATTTTGGTTTAGAAGAAAATAAAAAGAAAGTTGTTGATAGTTTTGGAATAGAAAAATACAATCAAATGATGGATCGTATTGATGATCCAGAAAAGATAGAGCTTACTTATAATACTATTTTACCTAAGTTTATAAAGAATGCTATTGTTCAAATTAAAGAACCTTTAATGTCATAAATTACAATGATAAAGACTATAAGAGACGCCTATAATACCAATTTTTCAGAAGATAAATATAATGTCTTTTTGAAAGATATTGATTCGTCTTTTAATAATAAGGTGAAATTTAAAATTGCTGAAACACCTGTGTTTTTACCTAAAGCATTAAAAGAAAAACTGATTGAAGCTTGCAACGATATTATGCAGGTTATTAATAAGCCTAATTTTAAGCAATTAACTGATGGTGCTTTTTTTGATGCTAATACAATTGTACCTAATGAAGATGAGCATTCAAAATTTATTCAATTAGATTTTGGTATTTGCAAAGAAGAAGATGGTAATTTAACACCAAAGTTAATTGAACTTCAGGGTTTTCCATCTTTATATTATTTTCAGGAATTGTTAGGACGAAAATATCGTGAGCATTTTGGAAATGTTATTCCAAACGGTTTTTCTCAGCATTTAAATGGCATGACGTCTAATGATTATTTAGCGGCGTTGCAACAAGAAATTGTTGGAGGTACCAATCCTAAAAACGTCATTTTATTAGAAATTGAACCAGAACAACAGGCAACAGCTATAGATTTTTATGCTACAGCAGCCAAATTAGGTATAAAAGTGCTTTGTATTACCGATTTAAAGAAAAGAGGAAAAACACTATTTTATTTAGATGAAAACCAAAATGAAGTTAACGTTTTAAAAATTTACAATCGTATTATTTTTGACGAATTACATCAACGTACAGATCTTAAAACAGAATTTAGCTTTCAAGATGAAGTAGATGTAGAGTGGATTGGTCATCCTAATTGGTTTTACAGAATTAGTAAATACACCATGCCGTTATTAAAAGGAGACTATGTACCAAAATCATACTACTTAGATAAGTTAGAACGTATTCCTGAAGATTTAGAGAACTACGTTTTAAAACCGTTGTATTCGTTTGCAGGAGCAGGAGTTCAGATTCATGTAACACAAGAAATGATAGAGAATATCACCAATAAATCTAATTATCTTTTACAAGAAAAAGTAGACTATGCTCCGGTTATAGAAACGATGGATGTGCCAGCAAAATGCGAAATTAGAATGATGATGCTTCATAATTCTAAAACCAACAAAACCGAAATTGTAAGCAACTTGATGCGTTTAAGTAAAGGTGAGATGGTTGGTGTGAAGTATAATAAGGATAAAACTTGGGTAGGAGGTAGCACTGGTTTTTTTGAGGAATAAGATTTTATAGTTTAAGTAATTTTCTTTTTAATTATAGCTCTTCCCACCAATTTGTGTAAGCGTTAATAGCGTCTTTTACCATTATTTCTTCACCAATTCTAGGTGTTATAACTTCAAGATTTAACTCTTCTGCTTTTTTGGTTACCCGTATAATTGGATCTGTCCATTCGTGCAACGCTAATTTAAATCCTGCCCAATGAATTGGCATTATCTTTTTTGCTTGTACATCAATACCTGCTTGTGCTGTTTCTTCTGGCATCATGTGAATGTCCGACCACATGTCGTTGTATTGTCCGCATTCTATAAGTGCTAAATCAAAAGGACCATATTTCTCTCCTATTTCCTTAAAATGTGTGGCATAACCACTATCACCACTAAAATAAATGTTTTCGGTTTTAGATTGAATAACCCAAGAACTCCACAAGGTACTTTGACTATTGTTTAATTTTCTACCCGAAAAATGTTGCGCTGGTGTACAAACTAGTTTTAAACCCTCTAACTGTGTGCCTTGCCACCAATCCAATTCCGTAATTTTATTTGCAGGAATATCCCAAGCCTTTAAGTGCGTACTAATACCTAATGGTACATAAAAATGATTTGTTTTGTCTTTAATCTTTAAAACAGATTCATAATCTAAATGATCATAATGGTCATGTGAAAAAATCACAGCATCTATGTTTGGTAATTTTTCAATTTCTAAAGGAAACTCTTCATTAAAACGGTTACCACCAAGAAGTGGAAGAGGAGCTGCTACTTTACCAAACATTGGATCTATTAAAATAGTTTTACCATCAATTTGTAATAAAAAAGAGGAATGACCAAACCATATCATTCTAGCATCTCCTTGGTAATCTGCTATGTTAGTTGAATCAATTTTATTGGCTTTTAAATCTGCTTTAGGTCTTCCGTTAGGTACTGTTGTGGTAAAAAAAGTATAAGCTAGTTGAGCTGTTTCTGAAAAGCTTAAATCTTTAGGAACAGGATTTGTGTTGTTAAACTTTCCGTTTTTAAATTGTTCAGATTCTTGATAAATTAATTTTTGTTGTTTTGAAACATCTCCTCCAAAACTTGGATAGAAATTTGTGAATGCAAAGAATGTAACAATTAAAAAAGCAATTATTATAAGTGCAATAATCATTATTCGTTTTAATATTTTTTTTATCATTCTTATTACCCGAAATAAGTTGTTACTCCGACTTATCAGGTGCAGGTAAACTAGCATGAAACTCTTTACCAATACGTTCTGTATAATGATCTAATAATTCTAAAACACGTTCACTAGAATCAGAAACTACAATTAAACCAATATGCCAAGCTTTATGCATTTTCCAAACGATTTCTTCATCAGTAAAGCTAGATGTATCAGGATGTTCAAAGCGGCTTAAAGACACTACAATACCTGCATATTTATTATTAATTTTTGGCAGTTTATATTTTTCTTTTCTAAGATTTGAAGCTTCAATTCTTGCCCATTCTCCCCAAAGATTAACACCAGATGCAGCTTCTACCATTTCGGCTAAATTAGCTCCACCAACTCGAGAAGAGGTTTCTAAAAAGAATAATTCTCCAGTAGCTTTAGATTGAATAAATTCTGTATGAGACGCACCAAATTGCATTCCGAAGGCTTTCATTACTGAAGCATTCATTTTTTGTAAGCCTTTTTCAACTTTAGAACCTATTTTAGAACTGGCAGATCTAAATATGCCTCCTCCGTGAGCCACTTCAAAAGGTGTGTCCAAATATTTACTGACTCTAGCGAAAACGACTTTTCCATCAACATTTAAACCATCTACATGATAAACATCTCCAGGAGCAAATTTCTCAACTAAATAATTATCGCGTTCATCACCAAGTTCGTTAACAACGTGCCATAATTCGTCTTTACTATGTATTTTCTTTATTCCTGTCGCTGAAGCTTCCATTCTAGGTTTAATTAACCATGGTGGACTTACACGATCAGCATACGCGTTAATTGTATCGTTATTAAATAAATCGGTGAATTCTGGGACGTTAACACCTTCTTCTAGGGCTTTCATTCGCATAGCGAGTTTATCTCTAAAATAATGTGCTGTAGTTCTTCCCATGCCAGGCATTCTAAAATGCTCTCGGAGTAGTGCTACTTTTTCAACATCAAAATCATCTAAGGCTACAAAACGATCAAATTTTATAGTTCTAAACTTGTAGGCAATGCCTTTAGCAACATCGTTTTGGTTCCATTTTTCAATATAAAATGTATCATCTATTGATTCCCATGGCCAAGGTTCTTTATCTAATTTCTTTTTAGTTAATAAATAGACATTATGTCCTTCAGCTTTTACACTTTTTAGAAAATCTTCACCTTTAAAATAGGTAGATACACAAAGGAAATTTAACGGTTGTTTGAACATGTTTTTTGAGTTAGAATCAAGATCGCTTAGCTTATTATAGCAGAACTACAATTTGATTGGTTTATAAATTAAAACGAACAAACAATTTACAAAACTGAGAATTATTTCGAAGCTTTTTTCTTAATAAATTCTGTAATTAATTGAATCCCATAACCCGAAGCACTTTTCATCTTTGCATATGGGGAAGCTCCAAAAGAGACTCCAGCAATATCTAAATGCATCCAGTTTTTATGATCTTCAGTAAAAAACTCTAAAAATTGAGCTGCATTGGAAGCACCAGTTAAAGGCGTGCCACTAAAATTTCTTATATCTGCAATATCGCTATGTAAAACACTTTTGTACTCTTCAAACATTGGTAATTGCCAAACGCGTTCATGCACCTTATAACCAATATTAGACATAGTGCTTGCCATTTCTGTGTTGTGTGTAAACATTCCGGCAGCTTCATAGCCTAGAGTTCTTACAACACTTCCTGTTAAAGTGGCTAAATCAATAAGGTATTCTGGTTTTATGTTTTTAACGGCATAACTTAAGCCGTCTGCCAAAACTAAACGACCTTCTGCATCGGTATCAATAATTTCAATGGTTTTACCAGAGTAGGAGTTAATAACATCTCCTGGTCTGTAACTTTCAGCATCAACTGCATTTTCTGCAGAACATACAATACCAACAATATTAATGTTAAGTTTTAACTTAGAAACTAATTCTACGACACCTAAAACAACAGCAGCTCCTCCCATATCACTTTTCATGTAGTGCAGATTGGTTGAAGGCTTAATAGATAATCCACCAGAATCGAAGGTAATCCCTTTACCAACAAGAGCAATATCTACTTTTTTGTTGGATTTTGGAGTGTATTCTGTGATGATAACAACAGGTTTGTTTACGCTACCTTTTCCAACGGAAAGCACAGCATCAAAACCTTGTTTTTTAAGCTCTTTATGTTTTAAAATGGTACACTTGTAATCCGATTTTTTTGCTGATTTCTCTGCCCAATCTCCTAAAAATTCTGGAGTTTTAATATTTGGTGGTGCATCAACTAATGCTTTTATTTTATTAATGGTTTCACCAGTATAGTGTCCTTCTTCTAAAATTTTTTTAAGAGGTTCAGTTGATATAAATGCGACAGAAGTCTTGTTAGTTTTTTCCTTTTCTGATTTAAATTCTCCTATAGCATATTGTGCCATTTCTAAGCCAATAACGGCTTTTTTTATCTCATTTTCATTTAAATCTTCAGCAAAAACCTGAATAGATTTATCCCAATACTTTTGAGTTTCAAAGGCTAATTTTTGAAATGTATTTTCTAGTTGAGCACTGTTTTTTTCTTCTCCTAAACCAATGAGGTATATTCTGTTACCTCCCTTACCATAAAGTAATTGATAAGTAGAAAAGCTGCCGTCAAAATCTGGGTTTTTAATAGGTAGAAATTGCTGTGTAGCATCAATATTATCTTTTCTACATGGTAGAATAAAATCTTTTGAAGTGTCTAATGTTTTTAGGTGTTTGTAAGTCATAACTATGAATTAAAATAGAGCCATTTTACGGCTTTTGGAAATTCTTCGCGCCAATGTGCTTCTGAATGATTTCCGTGTTCATTAATAGAAAAATTGAAATCAATATTATAACCTTTGATCATTTTTTCTTGAATAATGTTTCCTAATCTATGTGCGTTTGGCAAATGCTCTGCACTTTCTTGTCCACCAGAATATAAATAGATTTTTGATTTTTCTAATGGTTGAAATGTTTTGGTGCTTTTAAAAATCTTGTTTGAAATCCATAGGCTTGGTGAAAAAATCATCATTTTTCCAAATACACCAGGATTTTTTAAACCAGCATGAAGACTAATTAATCCTCCCATTGAACTACCACCAATACCTGTGTTTTCGAAATCGGTTAATGTTCTGTAATGACTATTGATATAAGGAATCAATTTTTCAATCATAAACTGAATGTAAAAATTACCTTTTCCTTCGCCAAATCTTGGATGAAAATAGGGTAGATATTCATTGATACGCTCTTCGTTTCCGTGATCTACAGCAATAATTATAACGTCTCCAAAACCTTCTTGTTTTAGTTGCGCCATTGATTTATCAATAGCCCAATCTCCAAAAGGAGCAGCAGGATTAAATAAATTCTGACCATCTTGTAAATATAGTACAGGATAGCGTTTATCGGTTACATAATAATCGTTTGGTAATAACGCAGAGATTTTACGCGTGGCATTAAGATGTGGTATTTCGTAGGCTTCTTCTAGAACTTCTATAATAGGTTCGAACTCCGTCACTGTCATAAATTTTAAATTAGGTAATGAACTTAACTTAATATATTTTATCTCTTTTTGGGTTAAAATCAAAAACTCAAGAAAAGTTCAAAAGCGAATGTACTATTTTATGCTATTATTTAACCTAAAAATTGAAACAGATGTTCACAATGTTTTAAGTATAGGTTAAATTTTGAGATTAATTTCAAATACTTCTAAGAGCTATATTGCGGTAATGCATAGTTTTTTTAGCAATACCAAATTATATTTATCTATATTATTATAGAGTAAAATGGTTATTGTCCCACAATTTTACCATCTACCATAGTTAGTTTTCTATCCGCCATATTGGCTAATTCTTGGTTGTGAGTTACAAGAACAAATGTTTGATTAAACTCGTCTCTTAATTTAAAAAACAAGTTATGTAATTGGTCTGCAGATTCACTATCTAAATTTCCAGAGGGTTCATCTGCAAAAATAATATTCGGATTGTTTATTAAAGCTCTAGCGACAGCAACACGTTGTTGCTCTCCACCAGACATACTATTGGGTTTATGATGAATACGATCTTTTAAACCTAAATAATCTAATAATTCAATAGCGCGCTTTTCTGCATCGGCTTTTGGTGTGTTATTTATAAATGCAGGAATGCACACATTTTCTAATGCTGTAAACTCAGGCAACAACTGATGAAATTGAAAAATAAAACCAATATTTTTATTTCTGAATTTAGCTAAAGCTTTATCATTTAAAGATTTTATGGATTGATCGTTTATAATTAATTCTGTATCTGAATTATAATCAGGTTTATCCAATGTACCAAGTATTTGAAGCAATGTGGTTTTACCAGCACCAGAAGCACCAACAATTGAAATCACTTCACCTTCTAAAATGGTTAAATCGACACCTTTTAAGACTTCAAGATCTTTATAGGCTTTCTTAATTTGCTTAGCGGAAATAACAGTTTTATTCATACAATGTGAAAGTAATACTTAATCCCTAATTCTACAAAACTAAGATTCAGATTTATTAGGGTTGAAAACAGATTTAATGCCATTAAAGTCAATAAAATATTGAAGTCTCACTGAGAAAGTGTGCTGCATGGGTTGATCAAATAAACTATCAACACTTTGCGAATAATTATATTCAGCAAGACTGTCTAAATTAAACAATTGATTTCTGTATAAAGCCGTTAAAAAACTTCCTGGAGCAAATTGCCAAGAGTAGCTTAAATCTATATTCCAAGTACTAAAATTAATATCCGGATCGTTGTCAATAGTCTCTAAGGTATAACCAGAATCTGTAGTTAATCTCCCTGAATCTAATAAGGTAAATAATTCATTATCGTATTTTACAGTGTCCCAATAATGTCTAAAACTTAGTACTAAAGAGTTGTATGGATTAAAAGCGTAATTAGCAGAAATACTATTAGTTACAATCTGTCTGTTGCGTTCTCCAAAAATGGATTGATCATCTGATTTTGTTGAGAAACCACGTCCGCCATTAGTGAAATCATAATAGAATTGGTATATCAGCAATAATTTATCATTAAGTCTTACACGCGGTTCAACTTCAATATCATAATTAAATAAATCTCTGCCTTTTTCGAATAATGCTCCAATATTGGCTCTTAAATCTAAAGCAAATTTTCTATTATAATTCGATGAAATCCAACCTCCTGTGCTTACATAATTTTCATAAATAAATGGTCGGCCATCACGAGATTCAAAGTAGTCGTTTTGCTCGCCTGGTTCTATATTCAATCTAAAACCAAAACCATCTAATTTTTTAGTAGTAGCTTGGTATGTAGCTCCAAAATTAGATTGAGAATAAACATTAGGTTTTACTAATCTGTTATAATTAAAAAAGGCATTTATACGATAGTTATTTAAATTTCCACTTGGTTCAAAGGTTTGGTACGAAATATCAGAACTAAAAGCGTTGTAATTATTTCTCAGTAATAATCCTAAATCATTGATGTTAAATTTAGTATCAGCAAAACTATGTTCTAAACTATAGCGTAAATTACCATGAATCTTAGCAAGTTTCAAATAACTACTAAAACCAGTTTCACTATTTGTGTTCTGGTAATTTACATTACTCATTCTTAGATCTGTTGCAACATTATAGGTGTTTCGTTTATTAATGATATTTGCTACTAGTGCTGTAGCATTAGCATCTCTAAAATTACCTTCTCTAAGCACATTAGTATTAATTAAACTTACTGAAGAATTGCCATTAAATTGTTGGTCTACCACTAAGATATTGTAATTGGCAAATGGTTCTACTGTAGTTTTACGTTTTTCGTTAGTTAGTGTGTTTTTTATTGTAGCTGTTGTCTTTTCTGTAATGGCATTAAAAAAGCCTATACCTAAGCCGTTTTTTGTTCTACCAGAAACTTTTACAGCATTTAAGACTTTAACTTCGTTAGGTATGTTTGCTTCTTCATTGTCGTTAAGACTAAGTCTTCCGCTTGGTTTGTTTCCGATACGTCTAGAGAAGAACAAATCTCCTTTAGAAAACAAATCGACTCCTTCTGTAAAAAATTGGCGTTGTTCTGAGAAGGTTTGTTCAAAAGGACCAAGGTTTAAAACGACATTATCAAATCCTGCTTGACTAAAATCAGGAACTAGAGTAGCATCCAAAGTAAAATTATCTGTAAGTCCGTATTTAACATCCATTCCAAATCTTAAATCGGTATCTGTATCTCCTTCAAAATTGTTGACTATCCCTGTTGTAAAAGGGTAGAGGTTTAATCTGTTAGGTGGTTTAATATCTTTAAGGCCTTTAATTTCTGCATGATATAATCCAGAATAACCTTGAGTTGGGTCAATTGGGTTCCAAGTGTATCGCGATCTAGATCGTCTAAATTCTCTATGAAACTGAGCTCCCCAAGTTGGCTCCTCTTGGTCTGCGAAACGCAATGTTCTGTATGGGATTTTCATTTCTACAATCCAACCATCATCCATAATTTTTACAGCACTGTCCCAAACGGCATTCCAACCAAAATCCTCTCCAATAGTTGGGTTTTCAATGGCATCAGCTTGCTGACCAGAACTAAAAACATAAAAAGAGGTGTCGTTTTGGGCGTCGTTATTTGGGTTTAATACTAAAATGAAATAATCTGTCTGACCAAAGTTATCTCTATTGGTCAATTGTTTCATTATTTTAGAAGGATCGTCATACAGATAAGCAGCAACATAAATAGCCTTATCATCGTAGGTCATTTTTACTTCTGTACGTTCTTCACTCAATGCTGATTTACCAATTTCAGGTCTATTAGAAACGAAGCCAGTGGCAATTTCAGAATTCTGCCAAATAGCATCATCTAAAATGCCATCTATTTTAGGCGCCTGTTCTGTACGTTGAATATTTAATGATTTTTTATTTTGAGCAATACTGGTCACAGGAAAGCATAACATGGCAAGCAAAAGAATTAAAGAACGAGCGTTCATAATTGGTTTGGGTCGTTTAAAATAGGGTGTAGATGTAGTTATTTAGCGGTGGCTACATCTGATTTTGTACAAAATTAAGTTGTCATGTTAGGCAAAACTCTTAATTAAACGTTAAAAAAATAATGTATCGTTTGCTATTATTAAGTTGAATATGAGCATGAGAGTACCATTTTATTTGGAATAATTATTGCTCTATACAAGTTAGTAATTAATACACTATATGAATAAATACAAAAAATTAGGAATTGGTATTCTTTTTGACGCCCTAGGTTTAGTCTCGTTTATAATTCCCGGAATCGGTGAATTTTCAGATATTGTTTGGGCACCAGTTTCAGCTTGGTTAATGACCAAGTTATATGCAGGAAAGGCAGGTAAAGTCGTAGGAGTTATCACTTTTGTTGAAGAAGCATTACCAGGCTTTGATGTGATACCTACGTTTACTTTAATGTGGTTATATACTTATGTTTTTAAAAAAGAAGAATTGAAACTTAAGCCATAAAAAAAAAAGCACTCAAATTGAGTGCTTTTTTTAATTTTAAAAAGATATTTTTAGTTAACATCATATGTGAACGTCACATTAGTATCTATAGATCCATTTGCGTTAGTTGCGTCTCCGTTACTTACACCGTCTCCAGTTTTGTTTGGCTCATGTATTAATTGAACAACTAATGTATTCCCAGTTGAAACAGCACCAGAATTAAATGTTGTAGCTACACCTATTGGGTTGCCATCACTATCCATATCAGTATAAGTTACAGTACTACCAGCATTATTTGTGGTATATATGTAAAACACTTGGTGATCTAAAGCTTCTTCTAAAACTTCTAAAGTAATATCTTCAGCAGGACTTTCAAGTTCGTTTAAAAATTGAATTTCACCAACATATTCTGTGTTAGCTAAAATACTTCCTTCAATAGTATAAACAGGTGCATCAGGTCCTTCTCCATCTAAATCTTGACTTTGAAGTACTACAATATCACCAATAGCAGGTGTTAACTCTAAACGAACGGTTGTGATTACTTCTTCTTCATTTACAACTTCAGGTGTGTCGTCATCAGATGAACAAGATACTAGTGCAGATAAACTTAATATAGATAAAAATAGATATTTAATTGTTTTCATGTTTTGATTTTTTTTAATAGTTATATTGTAATTGTAACATTATATTTCTTCCCATGTCATCAGCAAAATAACGAAGGCGATTTAAGTATGCTCTGTAGTTGGTGTCTAATAAATTATTCACGCTAAGAGCAATATTTAGATTGGTTTTACTTGACGTTTCTAATGTAACTTCAGAATAAAAGTTTAACAATTGATAAGCACTTGGAGGTGTACTTACATCCACTAAAACTGTTTCGTCTATAGATGCAATGTACGTTTCAAAGTTATTATCTGGATATCTGGTTTGTTTAAAAGTCCAATCACTCGTCAATGACGCTGAAAATTGTTTCCAATCGTTAGTGTAAGTTATACTGTTTCGAGTATTAAATGCAGGAATATTTATAAGCGGTCTATCATTTTCAATATCATTTCCTATGGTGTAAGATGATTTATTTGAAAAATTAAAATGCTCATTAATATTATAGTTTACACTTAAATCAATACCGTATAACTCGGCATCAGTTTGTAAATATTCCCAAACAGGAAAAGCACCTCTAATGGTTTGCTCGATACCTGTTGGTTCTATGTACATGTAATCATTTATGTGATTATAAAAGGCTTCTAATGTTAAATTAAATCGATTTGAATTATGGTTATAACTCGCAGAAACTCTATTAGAAGTTTCTTTGGTTAATCTTAAATCACCCAATTCAATTCTAGCAGCAGAGTGGTGTAAGCCATCACTAAATAATTCTGAAGGATTTGGTGGCCTGCTTGATAAGCTATAGTTTCCTATAAAACTATTGTTCTCATTAAGTTGATAATTAAACCCAGCTGAAGCAGAAAAATTATGATAATCAAACACAGGGTTTACTAGTAATTGTGTGCCTAAATCATCTATTATGAGATCTGAAAAATCTTCATCATAACCACGTTCTTCCCAACGTGATGTAAAATAATATTTTTTAGCATCAATACGGTTGAAATCATAGCGTAAACCAAAATCTAAAGTCATTTTAGAATTTAAATTATGTTCTGCTGTAGCATAAATACCAAAATCATACTTGTCATAATCCGGAATTAAGCGTCTTACACCAGTATCTGGATTAGCAAAATTATTTTGATATCTGCCCATAATTCCAAACTTCAATTTATATTCAGAAAGGGCATCAAGCACAATATCTGAAGATAGGGTATGGGTTTGAAGTTTGAGATCTAAAGCGGCTTTATCTCTATCATCTCCTACACGAATATCATATTCAAGACGTTGATTGTTTTGGTAATCGTATTGTAGATTTACTTTTCCAAAATTATTAAAACGTTTGTAATACATGGCTTTTGCAAGCTGATGTGTTACATCTTGTTTAGGTGCATTTATATTATAACTAAAATCTTCTATTACTAAAGGTTCTAAACTATTTATAGCGCTTACTAAATCTTCAATGTTACCAATATGAGAAGCTTTAAGAATACCAATTTCATTATTTAAGTAACTGTAAAAGACTTCAAATCCAGATTCAAAATTTTGCTTTCCACCACGAAAAGTAAAACCTTTAGATTTAGATCCAGTATTGGTTAATACATAATTTGGCGTTTCATAATCACCATTTTGTTTAAGTGACGCTTGTATAGATGCAAACCAACCTTTTTTAGTATACTTACTTAACTTTGTATTAGCAGAATAACCTCTTCCATTAGATTGACCATTCAATGTTGTTTTTCCAAATAATGTATCTTTTAAAAATACACGAGCGGGATTTACAACAACAACTCCTCCTATGGCATCACCTCCATAGGCGAGTGCTCCAGCACCTTTTATAACAGAGATTTGAGATGCTGCATTAACATCTATGTTAGGTGCATGCTCAATTCCCCAATCTTGGTCTTGTAGTCTTACATTATTATTTAACATAATTAATCTACTACTGTGCATACCGTTAATCATAGGTTTAACGATAGAACTACCAGTATTAATAGAAGAAACTCCAGCAACCTCCTTCAGCGCGTCTCCAATGCTTAAAGCAGAATACTTTTTTAGAGTAAGCTCCTTAAGTACGGTCTCTTGGGCTGTTTTAGTTTCCTTTTTATTAACATGTGCAGTGACTGAAACTTCCATGAGTTCCTCAATGTGATGTTCAATTAAAATGGTTTTAAAAGTATCACCAGTGATTTCAAAACTCACTGTTTTTGTTTCACAATTAGCATGAGAAATCGTTAATGTCAAAGTACCTGAACACAAGTTTTCAATTTTGAATTTACCGTCTAAGTCTGAAACTAAATACTTATCATTTTCTTTTATGTAAATAGTAGCAGATTCTATTGGTGAGCCATCATGAAAATCTTTGAGTTCTCCTAAAAATGTATAACTGCAGTTTTGACTAAAACTAAAACTAGAAATAGCCAAAACCAAGCCAATAATTACTTGTTTCATTCGAATAGATTTATGAGCGTATTAGAAAATATTATATTCTAACTAACCTGAGGAGGGCCTCTAACAAACCTTGATAATTGCTGATAATTATTTAAAGAAATATAATATGAAGTCAACTGCTTATTTGCAGTTTTTTGAGGTATTATTTCATAGTTATTAAAAACTAAAAATAAATTGTTTGTAAGTTTGAATTTATAAAAATCACAATCTAAATCAGACTGATGAAAGTGGGTTTTAAGTTTTCCATCTGCATCGCAAACCTGATGAGAATGATGCGTAAAAGCATGAGATAATTTAACAACAGAAGGAAACAGCACAGCTAGCACTAGCGTAAATGCTAATGTCTTAAAAAGTGCTATTAATGCTGTTTTTGTTTTCAATCTAAAAACCGTTTAAGTCCAAATCTTCTAAGCATTTTCTTTTCAAATTCCCAGAAAAATTTGAACTGACCAAAAAGCCATCCAAAGGTTACTAAAAGAATCTGATAGAAAACGAGACCAATGATAATATATAAAAACCAATAAAGGATAGGATTTAAGTTTTCTTTAGTAATTCCGATGAATTTTATTATCGGTCTGCCAACAATTAAAGAAGATGAACCTGTTATTGCAAAGACCATGAATACGCGGATCATTTCCCATTTATAGTCGAGAATCCATTTTTTTTCTAACTTTTTAAATATTAGTAATGTTAATTTTAGCAAAAGGAAAAAAATAATAAGTGCAGCAACTATGGTTAATGTTAATCCATAATTCTCTAAAAAAGCATTAGAAATTTTAAAAGCAGAATAACCTAATATAAGTAAACCAAAAAAGGGAAATAACAACTGCCAATTATGTTGTATTTCCCAATGTTTTTTAAATTTGTCCATAGCATTAATTTCGTTTTGCAAAATTAATGAAATTAGATTTACTTATAGCTTAAATCCTCGGTGCAAAAGAAGACAATCGTTGTTTGTGTTTTATCTGAAAATATACAAAGTAGTTATATAATTTGTAATTCACTTCATAGCCGTAATCCGTTCTAGTATCATAATCTATACGAACCTCATAAAGATTTGGGTCGTAAGTTAATGGCTGTAAATTGCGTTGATTCCAAGTTTGAACCATTAGTGCATTTCTAGATTCTAACCATTGTTGAGAATAATAGCCTTCTGGTCTAGCAGTACTGGCTAGCCATGCGTTAAAACCAGGTTCTATAATTATGATTTCATAATCATTTTCGTCACTATCAATTATAACAGTATCATTTTCTACTAAACTGTTGGTGTTATCATTATTGATAGTTGGTGTGTTATTGTAAGATTTACAACTTACAATAACTATGAGTACAATAATAAATGGGATAATCTTTTTCATAAGTATTAAAGGTATTAAAAAAAATGTGTGAGTGTTTAAAATTTTACTTCGATTTAACATTACAAAGCAACGTGATTAATGAAAGAAATACAATTATGAATGTGTAAACACGGTGTTTCAATGCGTGACACTACCTTTTCTTGAAGGGAAATATTAAAGCATAAAAAAAAGCAGCTCGTTAGAACTGCTTTTGTATATATGAGTAGAGAATTTTACTTTCCAAATAAACCTCCTAAAAGACCACCAAGTCCTCCAGAGCTTTTGCTTCCGCCTAAAACCATACCAGCTACATCATCAATGACACTACCGTCACCATCTGCATCTAATATTTTTTCTAAGAAACTTTGTTCGTTTGCTGTATCGTTACCTCCAAGTAAACCTCCTAAAAGACCAGTGATACCACTTTGAGAATTTACATTGTTTTGGCTAGCTTGCTTACCTAGAACTCCCATTAAAATTGGAGCAGCAACTTGTAAGATACTTGCAACAGAGCTAGAATCTAAACCTGCTTTTTGTCCAATAACTTGCTCAACACCTTGTTGTTTGTTACCTAAAACATGACTAAGAATCTTTGAACCATCGTTTTTAACTTCTTCATCAACTCCACCACCAAATAGGCCACCTAGGTTATCTAAAATACTTCCATTATGTTTACCGCTTAATGCTCCCATTAGGCCTTGTGCACCTTCTGGAGTAGAAGCGTTACGTTCCATAGCTTTCATAAGTACAGGTAACGCCATTGTTAATACGCTACTTGTTTTATTTTGATCTGTTCCTGTAGATCCAGATACACCGCTAATAATTGTTTTTCCTAAGTCACTGTTTAATAAGTCTAAAATTCCTGCCATTTTGTAATAAGTTAATTGTTGTTAATATAAAATTGTTTGTTAAGGTACAAAAAAAGTCCCACGTTAGTAGGACTCATAATATTTGAATTGGTCACATTTTTATTTTAACCTAGTATAGAAATGATTTGTTCAGCCAGTTCTGTACCAATTCTATCTTGTGCTTCATTAGTAGCAGCACCAGTATGTGGAGTCAATGATAGAGCAGGATTCATTAATAACTGAATTTCTGGTTGTGGTTCTTTTTCAAACACATCTAATGCAGCTCTAGATACTTTACCACTTTCAATAGCTTTTACAAGTGCAACTTCGTTTACAACTCCGCCACGTGCAGCATTAGCGATAATAACACCATCTTTCATTTGGTTAAATTCAGCTTCATCAATCACGTAATCTTTTTGTGCTGGCACATGCAACGTTAAGAAGTCTGATTGCTTTAGTACTTCTTCTTTAGAAATGGTTTTAATTTCAAAATTCACTTTTTGACCATCAAAGAAATCTAATTGTAAATCTGCTTTTTCTAAAAACGGATCAAATGCAACAACTTTCATTCCTGCACCTAAAGCAACTTTAGCTGTGGCTTGACCAATACGACCAAATCCAAGAACACCAAGTGTTTTTCCTTTAAGTTCAGTTCCTTTAGCGTATGCTTTCTTTAAGTTTTTAAATTTTGAATCTCCTTCTAAAGGCATATCACGATTAGAGTTATGTAAGTAACGTGCTAATCCGTAAAAATGTCCAAACACTAATTCAGCAACAGAATGCGATGATGCAGCCGGAGTGTTAATAACGCTTAAACCTTTACTGCGTGCATAATCGACATCGATATTATCCATACCAACGCCACCACGACCAATTATTTTTAGGCTAGGGCAGTTGTCTATTAAATCTTTTCTTACGGTTGTTGCACTTCTTACTAAAAGAACATCAATATTTTTATCGTTTATGTAATTTTCTAATTGTTCTTGGGCTACTGTTGTTGTTAATACTTCGTAACCAGCAGCTTCTAATGCATTAATTCCACTTTGAGAAACTCCGTCGTTTGCTAATACTTTCATTTAAAAACTTGTTTTTTATTTCCGTAAAAAAGGAAATATCTTAATTTATTAATTTTTATACTTTTTTGAGTCACTTAAGGTGTGGACTCCAAATTGTTTTATGCTTTACTTTCTAATTCACTCATAACTTCAACCAAAGCTTTTACGCTATCTAAAGACAATGCATTATACATTGAAGCTCTATAGCCACCAACACTTCTATGTCCATTAATACCACTAATACCAGCTTCTAAACACATGGCATCGAAGGTTTCTTTAAGGTTTTCATTTTCTAAAGTGAAAGTTGCATTCATCATTGAACGGTCTTCTTTTACTGCGTAACCTTTAAATAATGGGTTGAGATCTATTTCAGAATAAATTAAACGCGATTTTTTATCATTTGCTTCTTCAATAGCTTTTACACCACCAAGATTTTTTAACCATTCTAAGGTTAACATTGAAGTGTATACTGCAAAAACAGGCGGAGTATTAAACATACTACCCTTACTGATGTGCGTTTTATAATCCATCATTGATGGAATTTTACGAGATACTTTTCCTAAAATATCTTCTTTTATAATCACTAAAGTGGTACCAGCTGGTCCCATATTTTTTTGTGCTCCAGCATATATTAAATCAAATTGTGAATAATCTATATGACGAGAAAAAATATCACTACTCATGTCACAAACCATAGGGATTGGAGACTTTGGGAAATTTTTCATCTGTGTTCCAAAAATGGTGTTGTTTGAAGTGCAATGAAAATAATCGTAATCTTCAGGAATATCGTAACCTTTAGGAATATAATTGTAGTTCGCATTTTCAGAAGATGCTACCTCATATATATCATCGTAAATTTTAGCTTCTTTGATGGCTTTGTCTGCCCAAGTACCAGAGTTTAAATAGCCTGCTCTTTTTTCTAATAAGTTAAGAGCTACCATTAAAAATTGAGTACTTGCACCACCTTGAAGAAATAGCGCTTTATAACCTTTTCCTTCTAAGCCTAATAATTCTAATGCTAAAGAACGCGCATTCTCCATAACATCAACAAATGATTTGCTACGATGCGATATTTCTAAAATTGACAATCCATTATCAAAATTTAAAACTGCTTCTGAAGCTTTTTCCATTACCGATTTTGGTAATACACTTGGGCCTGCACTGAAATTATGTTTTATCATTAAAATTGTATTTTAATTTCCTTTTATCTATTCGTTTTTGATATTAGGAAAAGTTTGTTATTATTCTTTTATAGAGCTACAAAGGTGCTAATTTCTGATGTATAATTAATTATGAATTTCGTAAAATTTACCCTATATTTTTAATAAGAACTCAATAGTGTCTAAATTATCGGCATAATCAGATAGTTGTGGATTCTGTGTTTCACCAAAGGCTATGTCGCTATCTGTAAGCTTATTAGAAACAATACATTGTATTTTATCTTTATCGGCAATTAGTTTATCTTTTATTTCGTCGATATCATTATAATACTCATAAAATAATGTAGCAATAGGCGAGGCATAACTCTCATCTTCTTTAATCATTAAAAAGCCATTTTCTAACATTTCAAATTCACTCATTAAGTAAACAGCTTTGTTATAATCGTAATTGTTAGCATATTTTGATTCATTTATAATAGGATGCCACTTGTATACGGCATTAAAAAATGCATCGAAATTATAATTTTTAGGAATAAATATTTTAGAAACATTTCTACAACCTAAACCATAATATCTAAAAATATCATCGGATAAGGCTTCTAATTGTTCAGAGGTTTCGTTTCCGGTTAAAACGGCTACAGAATTTCTGTTTTTTCTAATTATAGAAGGTTTGTTTTTAAAATAATATTCAAAATAGCGCGCTGTATTATCGCTTCCTGTAGCGATAACAGCATCAAAATTTTCGAGTTTTTCTTCTATAAATGTAATTCTGCCCTTAAAACTTGGTTCAATAACTTCTAAATATTTCGCTAAAAAAGGGAGTAGGTGTTTATCGTTAGATGATTGTTTTACTAAAACATTATGTCCAGAAATTAGCACAGATAAAAAATCATGAAAACCAACCAAAGGTATATTACCTGCCATTATTATGGCAACTGTTTTTGGGTTTTTATTATTAAAGTTGTACTTACTAGTCCAGCTGTTAATTTTACTGTAAGTTAGTTCTTTAGACCAAGAATTTAAAGTATAAACAATGTTGCTTTCAGTAAACCATCCATTATGTTCTTTAGCGAGTTTTATTTGATGTTTAAAGCCATCAAAAAACAAATCGTTTTGTAAAACATGTTCTTGTTTAGCAAATGGAATTGTTGCAAATTGGTTAATAAATTTACCTAATTCTACAAAAGCATTGCTTATGTAATTTTTGTTACTCATTATTATTTGTATAACAGCCTTTTTGGCTTTATTTTTGCAATTGCAAAATTACGGAAAGTAAAAAGAAAAGATAGAATACTATGGCAATTATAATAACAGACGAATGTATAAATTGTGGAGCGTGTGAGCCAGAATGTCCAAATACAGCTATATATGAAGGTGCTGACGATTGGCGTTATTCTGACGGTACAAGCTTATCTGGTAAAATAGTGCTAACTGATGGTAAAGAAGTTGATGCAGATGAAACGCAAGAACCTATAAGTGACGAAGTGTATTACATTTCTCCAGATAAATGTACAGAGTGTATGGGCTTTCATGAAGAGCCTCAATGTGCTGCTGTTTGTCCTGTGGATTGTTGTGTACCAGATGAAGACCATGTAGAAACTGAAGAGCAATTATTAGCAAAACAACGTTTTATGCATCCAGATGGTCATTAAATAGTTGTTTGCAATATATAATATCAATCCTGAGTCTTTGGCTCAGGATTTTTTTGTTTCCAACTTCTTTTGCTTACTTTTTGCAATCCTCTAATCCCCATTTATCTAAACTTCTTAAAATAGCTTCCAAAGATTTGCCTCTAGGACTTAATCTGTATTCTACTTTAGGAGGTACTACTGGGAAAACAGTTCTGGTAATCAGTCCGTCTTTTTCTAATTCTCTAACTGTTTGTGTAAACATTTTGTTAGAAATACCTAAAATTTTCTTTTGCAAGACGCCAGAACGTAAACTTCCTTCTAATAGATGAAATAAAATTAGGGGTTTCCATTTTGTTCCTATTAAACTCATGGTGTAATTTAATGGGCAAATAATATTTTTATTCAAAATAGTGTATTTATAATATTGATAATCATTATTTTACTA
>TARA_R110002111_G_scaffold120753_1_pt1 | contig 33177 bp, 46 predicted proteins | sample TARA_R110002111 | Tara Oceans TARA_R110002111 (sample SAMEA4397363) | marine metagenome | biome: Polar Biome; feature: [ZZZ] marine water layer (ENVO:01000295); material: water (ENVO:00002006), including particulate matter (ENVO:01000060) such as... | depth 199 m | reverse complement strand
TGCACCCCGACCCACACCCGCGCCCGCGTCATCCATCCCGCAGGTTCCAGATCCATCATGTCCCTATAGATAGACCGCTCCCGCGACCCCCCCGCGATCACCATCGCCGCGATCACCGATCCCCACACCCCCAATCCCAAAACCCCGATCGCGTACCCCGCCCACACCGCCGCCCACCGATGCGAAGGCTCGCTCGTCGCATACGAAATCAACCACCGCCCCACCATCGTGTCCGGCGCCCGCGCCAGGTTCATCGCGCCATACAACGCATAGCTCGGCATCCAGATCGGCACCAGCGCCACCCCCCACATCCACCTTCGCCCCGCGCCCGACCCAACCCCCATCAACCCCCGCGCCACCAGCGCGCCCAGCCCCGTCGCAATCACCCCGATCAATCCCGCAATCCCAAACGACCGCGCAAACAGCCCGATCCCACCATCCTGAATCAGTATCAATCCCTCGCGCACCGACGAACCATCCACCGCACGAACCCCGCCAAGCACCACCACCCCGAACACCCCGACCAGCACCACAACAACACCCAACACCAGCGCGTTCATCCCCAAACCAACCTCTCGCGCTCCGCGAATCATGCGCTCATGCTACCCCAACACGATCGGGCAATTTCAATACACAATCACCAAAGTTCGCACCATGTCCACCAAACGGGTAGAATCCATCCCAAGCCGAGGGTTTCTCTGGGGATCCAACCCCTCGGCATTCACTCTCACGCGCGACCATTCGGATCGCGTCAGGACCAACGCACATGATCGACATCCGCAAGCTCAAAGAACTCGTCAAACTCATGGTCGAAAATGAACTCTCAGAGCTCGACCTCAGGGACCAATCCGAAACCGTCACCATCAAGCGTGGCAGCGACCAAGAACCCATCATCTACCAAGCACCAGCACACGCCGCCGCTCCAGCAGCAGCGCCCGCAGCCGCATCCGCTCCAGCAGAAGCCACCGCAGACGCATCCGACGCCGGACTCATCCCCATCGAGTCCCCAATGGTCGGGACCTACTACTCCAAACCAAACCCGGATTCCCCAATCTTCGCCAATGTCGGCGATCAGGTCGGACCAGATTCCGTCGTCTGCCTCCTCGAAGCGATGAAGGTCTTCAACGAAATCAAAGCCGAGCAATCAGGCACCATCGCCAAGTGCATGGTCAACGACGGCGACGCCGTCGAGTTCGGTCAGACCCTCTTCATGGTCAAACCAAACTAACCCCCACCGACAAAGCACCCCCTCCGTCCGCATCGCTCGATTCGACCACAGAGACCAACCCCATGTTCCAACGCGTCCTCATCGCCAACCGAGGCGAAATCGCCCTCCGCATCATGCGGGCCTGCCAAGAACTCGAAATCGAAACCGTCTGCGTCTACTCCACCGCAGACAAGGACGCGCCATACCTCAAGCACGCCGATGAAAAGATCTGCATCGGTCCAGGTCCCTCAAAGGACTCCTACCTCAACATCTCCCGCATCATCTCCGCCGCCGAAATCGCCGATGTCGACGCCATCCACCCCGGATACGGATTCCTCGCCGAGCGCGCCGACTTCTCCGAAATCTGCCGCGAATGCAAAATCGAGTTCATCGGCCCATCCCCAGAAGCGATGTCCAAGCTCGGTGACAAGGTCGAAGCCAAACGCTACGCCCGTGCCGCCAAAGTCCCCGTCTTCCCCGGAACCGAAGGCGAAATCGAAGACCTCGACGAAGCCGTGCAAGTCGCCGCCGAAATCGGGTACCCCGTCATCATCAAAGCCTCCGCAGGCGGTGGTGGCCGAGGCATGCGCATCTGCCGCAACGAAGCCTCCCTCCGCACCAATGTCGCCAAAGCACAACAAGAAGCACTCGCCGCCTTCGGCAACGGCGGCGTCTTCGTCGAAAAATTCCTCGAACACGCACGACATGTCGAAGTCCAAGTCATCGGAGACAAGCACGGCAATGCGATCCACCTCTGGGAACGCGACTGCTCCATGCAACGCCGCCACCAGAAAATCATCGAAGAAGCCCCGGGACCGCTGATCGAACGCAAGAAGATCGAGAAGGTCTGCGAATCCGCCGCCAAGCTCATCAAGTCCGCCGACTACGCCGGCGCCGCGACCGTCGAGTTCCTCATGGACAACGACCAGAACTTCTACATGCTCGAGGTCAATACCCGCGTGCAGGTCGAGCACCCCATCACCGAGATGATCACAGGCGTCGACATCGTCAAAACCACCATCCAGGTCGCCGCGGGTCAAAAGCTCCAACACAAGCAAAAAGACATCCATGTCCAAGGCCACGCCATCGAGTGCCGCATCAACGCCGAGGACCCCACCAAAGACTTCCGACCCAGCGCCGGACTCATCGAGACCTACCGCGCCCCAGGAGGCCTCGGCGTCCGCATCGACTCCCACGCCTGCGCCGGATACCGCGTCCCGCCCAACTACGACTCCATGATCGGCAAGCTCATTGTCCACGCCGCGACCCGCCAGGAAGCCATCACCCGCGCCCTGCGAGCCCTCAACGAGTACGAGATCGGCCCAATCAAAACAACCATCCCCCTCCACATCCAGCTCATGCAGAACTCAGACTTCAAAAAAGGCGGCGTAGACATCCACTACCTCGAACGCCTCCTCAAAGACTAATCTCCCCTATTTCTGGGCCTTATATATCACAACAAACAACTTTGAACGCTGTGCGACAGTGTGTAATATTTTTATTTTTCAATAAATTATTACCCACTTCATTTGGTATGATGAATTTCTAGTTCAACTAGAAAGGATGTAATATGCATTCATCAGCCCGCTCAGTCTTAACCCCAATCATTGCTGGAATCATCGCCCTCACCGCCATCTCCTACACGGCCATAGGCCAAGTAACCCCCGTCGGCCCGCCAACCCCGATCGACGACAGCCAGTGCACCGCCGCACGATGCAGAAAATGCCTCGGAGGCTGCGGACCTGTTGCGGGCACCATTAAAATCCGCTGCGGAACGAACACCGATATCGCATGCTGCTGCGCAGCAACCGGCACACTCCCGACCGCCGGATTGTGTGGATGCCACTCCGCAAGCTACTGCCAACAACCGCCGAGCGGCACCCAGTGTCAATAGCTTCAGCCCCGAACAATACACCCACTCCAAATCCGGTCACGATCAAAGTAAGGCTTTCTTCATGCATAAGAAACGAGCTTTTGCAATCACATCAGCTGTTGCGATAGGCGTAGGAGGTTTCACATGGTGGAATCTCACTAGGGTTTCGCTCGCAAACAACCCGAATGCCTTCATGATCAAAACAATGGTCCCCGTCTATCAGTCTCTCGAGTTCATGCCCATGAACGATCTGCACTCCGTGCAAAATGCTATCAAAAAATCACAAATACTCGGCCCAATCCCAGTTCCCGGCACACAAGGAATCTTCAACCTTCCGCTCACGCAAAGACTCAAACAACAGAACGACACGATCTACAACGCCCAGATAACACAGGATCAAATCGACGCCCTTCAAGAACAGACTGCCGAACTCATCTACTTTCGGCTCCTCAATGATGACCCAGTCGCATACATCGAATCTCGCAAAGCAAGAGGTGCTGAAAGCCACAGCGAATCGGCACTCATCGAACGAGGGTGGGGTTTGAACAATGTCCTCTTCCCATACTATGTTGGCCGTGACCCCGTACCCAATGACACAATGAACACCCTCATCGCAGAAACTTTCACACGATGGAAAGAGGACACTGAAGTCAGGGGCCTAAAGGCAATAGCAGCGCCCGGCAAAGGACTCATTTGCTCAATCGGAATGATCGATACAACACACGACATCAGTACCCAACTCTTATCCACAGAACTGGGTATCGATGGCTGGTCTGGATCAGCCCCAGCAACAGGAGGCACTTTCCTCTTCCCGCTCAAAACACCAAAGCAACTCCTCGCCTCTTACGGCGCACTCCCATATGCAAGAGTTGGGACCGTGTTCGACTATTCAAACACAGTCCCACAAGCGGTCGTATTCGAGTTCATCTGGAATCCTGATATCAACGATTGGCACTTCACCTCTGCCCTCTTTGTGAACAGAAAGGACCAAGATGCCAGAACACTCCCCCATTTCTAACAATCGATCCACAAACACGGTCATCGCCGCTGGGTGTGTCATGATCGCCCTCTTGTTTCTATCAGCATCAATACTCAAATCAATCGACGCCCCAGCCTTTCGAAATGTGGTCGGAGACCTCGTCAAATACATGTGGCCAAGCACCAGCGAGCTCCCCGAACCGCTCCGCTATCCCGGTATCAGCATCATCACCACAACAGTCATCACACTCGAAGCAGCGATCGCCGCACTGATACTGCTCAAACCCACGAGATCCCTCGGGCTCAAACTCGCCCTTGTGCTGCTGATTGGGTTTACAGGAATTCTCACTCTACTCCTGTTCATGCCCAACCCACCAAGCTGTGGCTGCCTCGGAGGAGCAGGAACCTCATCAAACAATGCGACAATCGATGCCACTGTCGGAATCACACGGAATATCGCGCTAATCGTCCTCGCATTCTGGATACTCAAAGCCCTTGGGACCCAACACCACCAGAAACTCATCGCATGATGAATATCCCACACAGCAAGCACCAATCACCCAACACCGCCTTCACGCTGATAGAACTCCTTGCAGTCATCGCTGTCCTCGCGGTACTCCTCGGCTTCCTGCTCCCCGCCCTCTCCAAAGCACTCACCAGTTCCAAAGGCATCAATCATCTCGCAAATCTGCGAGCCCTCCACACAAGCCTTACGCTCTACACCGAATCCAACAGATCTAGATACCCGTTTATGGGAATCCCAGGACATCCAGAACTCGGCGTCCAAGAGCTCAACGACTCAGATCCAGGACCCGGTATGCCTTACAACGCCTCCTTCTTCGCAGCAAACAGTTTCCACTGGCCAACGCTCATCGCCCGTTCAGGCCATGACATTTCACAAATCGCCGACCCAGATCAAGACCGACTCACCGATCTACGCCAGCGATACCCCGACCCAACAATCCTCAGCACAATCTACCAGCTCACCCACGCAACCGTCGCGGCACCAGAATATTGGAACACTTCAACACCCCCAGAGCCAACCAACCCAGTCTTCTCGCCACAACACACCTTTCAACTCAAATACCCCAGCGCCAAAGGCATGCTGCTCACAATGAATCAAGGCCTCTACGACGACTCCCTCTCAGAACCAGTCAACTGGATTCTCGTAGGACTGGGAGACGGATCAGCACGGAAAGCTGAAAACCCCACAGACCCCGATCTCGAGCAGCGTCCATATGGCGCCCTCCCCTTCCCAATCCTCAGCACCCAAGCGGGCCTCCATGGTCGGGATTTCTAACCCAATCGTGCATACTGACCCCCCAACGCCTCCCCAAAGACCGATCCACCCCAAAGCCCTACACACACGCTTCCAAACCAACACAGAAAGAAAGCCGGGATTGCTCCCGGCTTTCTCCATTTAATCTGTGTTGCAATATACGCCGTCGTTTATCGACGCCGCCCAGCAGCAAGAATACCACCAAGCCCGAGCAGCGAAAACGCTCCCGGCGCAGGCACCGCGGGCGCCCATGTATCAAGCTCAACAAACTCGCCCGTCAACAAAGTAATCCGGATGGTGCCGCTCGTGTCGTAGCCCATCGCGTCGGTCCGGGAAAAGAAGAACTTCGATTCATCCGGATACCCAAGCCCCCCGTTTTCAAAGTTGTATTCAACCGAGTCGCCATCCACGCTGCGATGCGCGCTGTCAGGACCAATGTCACCCGATCCATCAACCCGGTATTCAACCCCAACCGACCACGCTTCATACCCATTGACCACGACTGAAACGATCTGACTCGAGAAGTTCTCAATATCTCGGATATGCCACGAGAAATCCATCATGCCATTATCACTACGGATGATCGCACGCGACTGGAGAGTCGCCTCAAAGTAGCTGCCCGCAGGATCACCAATCGTGAACTGCTCAATGATGTCTCCCTCTGGAACGATGAGCCCAGCGAGCGAGTTATCCTCAATCCAAGTTATCCCAAACAGATCCGCCGATTCCCCAGCATTCAAGTTCGAAATCGCGCCAAGCGCACTCTGAGCACACAACGCCGCGACAGTAAGTCCCAAGCAACAGTTCAAGTTTTTCATTGGCATATTCCCTCTCTAGAAAGCAAGATGAGTTTTCAAGCAGCTTTATAAACCGCCTAGCACCTGTACTATGAGCCCATTCTACAGAGGAAACCAGAAAGACAAAGAACCCATCGCCCGCAACAAGTCGCAATCCCTTTGAAAACAAAGACTTAGGCACACTAGAAATATGCCGATTCATCGGCAATGACATCGACAGCACAATGATTTCAAACACTCCCCCAAATCAAACGAATCCCAAAGGAACCACATTGCAAAAAAACAATGGCCGGGATCACTCCCGGCCATCGCGAAGATCAATGTGTTGATCAAACCGATCAATCAGCCAAGCTGATGATCAGCAGTCGCTCAAATCGCGGATTAGCGACGACGACGGGTCGCAACCAAGCCGCCGAGGCCGAGCATTGCAACCGATGCTGGTGCTGGAATGGTGGTACCAACAGTCAGGTTGTCGAGGGTCGACCATGCGTTTGCCAGTGAGTCATCAGCGTCGATGAAGATGCTGGTGATCACGACGCCCGAGGTGAAACCGCGGTAGTCTGCAGCGCTCGACGAAGCGAACGATTCAACAGTGCCGTCGCTGAGCGAAACGGTGACCTGTGCATTGACTGGGAACACGCTGATGTCGGTGGCCCACATGTTGCCGCCAACAGCGGTCACATTGCCGCTGGTGAAGGTAACGAGGATGCCGTCAAGCGCGTTGTCGGTCGAGATCAGACCGGTGTCGTTGTACAGACCTGAACCGCCAGCACCAGAAGCGCCAACGGTGTAGCTGAAGGTGCCATCTGAGAAGTTCAGATCAGCACTTGGGCCAGGAACCGCACCGTCAAATCCGTTGGTGTACGATGCGCTCAATGCGCCCATGAACGATGCGGAATCCGTGTACACGGTCGCCGATGCTTGACCAGCAACAGCCGAAACCACTGCAGCGCACGAAAAAATCACTTGCTTCTTCATTGTGTATTCTCACTTTCTCTTTACGAAGGTTCTCTCTTTCATTCTGACAAGAACACACTCATCAGAACACTCCACCCCAGTCTTTATCTGAGGTAGAACACCCAGAATACTCCCTCCAACACCGGACAGCAAGACTAATTCACAGATAATTGACCATCTATTTCGCTCTTCAAACGAAGGATGCAACATTCCAAAAAAGAACCCCCGAAACAGTCCAATTTCAGGGCGAAACCTCACAGCGTCCAGATTGACCCTGAATGCTTTCACAGCAGAATCCCTAATTTCCACCATTCACATCACCCCCCGCCTAAGCGTAAAAAAACGGCTGGGAGTGCTCCCAGCCGCTCGCCGAACAAAATCCTGACGATTCAGCGCCGACGACGCATCGCAACCAAACCGCCGAGCCCCAGCATCCCCATCGAGCCAGGTGCCGGAACCGCAGGCGCCCATGTCGCCAGCTCGACAAACTCGCCGCTGATCAGATTGATCCGCGCCGTGCCGGTAAGCCCATACTCAAAGGCATGTGTCCGCGCAAAGAAGAACTTCGATTCATCCGTCGGCGTCAACAAACCAGAAAACAAGTACCCAATGGTGTCGTCATCCGCCGTCCGCAGCGCATCACTCGGGCCAACATCGCCCAACGAATCGCTCTTGAACTCGACACCAATTTCCCACCCCGCGTACCCATTCACCGCGACCGACGAGAGCTGCCCCGGACGATCGAGCACATCACGCACGCGCCACCGGAAATCCAGCTCGCCCGTATCGAATCGCATCGTGATCCGAGACTGGAGCACACCACGATACAGCTCCGCCCCGGTCACATCAGAGATCACAAAATCCTGTGCGTAATCCTCAATCACCGTCCCACCCACCGTCGGATCCTCGGCAACACTCACCCCGCTCAACGCCACAGTCTCCCCCGCGAAGATATCCGTCACCGAAGCCTGCGCAATCGTCGCGAGTAAACCGCAAATCGCCACGCCCGTCTTTGTGTACATGTTCATTGGTATTGGTCCTCTCAAAGTGGAATGCAGTCAGCCTATGTGCTGCGTTCTTTACTATGAGCCCATTCAACAGAATGTCACGCAAAAACGAAAAGATTCGACAAAGATAGATCAAACTTCTTTCATTTGGGAACGCCCAACATCAAATCCGCAATTAATATCATAACAATACGCGCGTACAAACCGCGCTCAGCTCGGATCGTGCCACGCATATCAAAGCGAGAACCGATCCCGAGCGGGACACCAATGAATCAAAAAAAGTACAACCACACGCAGCGACCACTCACCCCTGCCCGCTCCCCCCAGAAGCCACCTCAACCGCCCGCCGCATCCGGACCCCAGGCACACCCTCGCCGTAATAATCAGCCAGATTCGCCAGCTTCACAAACCCAAGCGATTCATACAGCCCGATCGCCGTCTCGTTGTCCACCCGGACCTCAAGGTACACACGACCGATCCCCATCGATCCAAGCACACCCAAGCTCTCCTCGAGCAGCGACCGCCCGATCCCGCGTCCCATCATCGACGGATCAACCGCGACGCCATAGATCCGCCCGGATTTCCAGCGGCGATGTGTGCGGATCAAGCTCACGACCCACCCCACAATGTTCCCGTCCCGCTGCGCCACCAGCACCACCGCGCGAGGGTTGGCGATCAGCCGCTTGATCTGCTTGTGGGTGAACCGATCATCCTCGCCGAAGGTCAACGCCTCGACCACCGCGATCCCGAGTGCATCATCACGAACCGCGCGCCGAATGCTCACTTCAATCCGCTCCCCTCGAACTTCACCCGCACCACGCAACACCACCGTGCTCATCGGATGCGCCTCCAATCGACGAACCACTCCCGGATCAACCACCGAGCCCTCACGCACAGGCTCACGCATCAGCATCGACTTGCTGATCATCCGCGACGGACGATAGCTCGTCTTCGTATACCGCAAGGATTCGATCCCCCAGTCGTCACCCACATTGATCTCATCAACCCCCTCAAAGCACCGCTCGCAGAAATACGAGAACAAAAACTGAGGGGTCCCCGCGATCGCAGGGTCCGTCTTCTCCACATAAATCACCGCCTGCTCGCGACCCGTCCGCCCCGCCAGCCGCTCGCCGATCGTAAACCCGACCAGCTTCCCATCCACCCGCAGCGCCAGCGAATCCAGCCCAAGCACCTCAATATGCTCAAGCAAACACTTGGTAAACCGCTCATCCCGCTCGCGCAGCACATCGGTACCGATCAGCAGTTCGTTCGCTTCACCCTCGTGCCGCTTGTCAGACTCACGCCTCCAAAGCGACAACAACGCATGGCAATCATCAATATCCCCCGCCCCGATCGGAGCCGCAACCCACCCCGGATTCTCCCTCAAGAACTTGCTCCGGAGCTTCCGCTTGCCCTTGAGATCCCCACCCGACAGTTCCACCATCGCCGACCGCTTGTACACATAATCCCCAGGCATCGCACCCGCCGAAAGCACCGCCGCCGAGCTCTCCCGGATCCGATCAAGCATCTCATCAGACACATACTCAATCCGAGAACGCCGCGTCGGACACGACCCGTTCTCCGCATCCATAAGCTCAAAGCACTTGACGATACATTCCCCAAGCCGATCCCCCGCACCCTCCTCCACCACCATCGGAGGCAGCATCATCGACAGATCCCCATCCACCGAACTGAACAAACACAGGTGCCCCTCGATCACCGAATAGGTCAGTTCAAGCGACTCCCCCCACCCAAAGCAAATCGCAAAGCTCGCATCCGAGATCGGATCATCCACGCTCGAAAACGCGCGTGTAAACAACCCCCGGTCTTCAATCCCTATCGGGAGTCGTACCGCAGCCCGATCGCGTTCAAGTCTTTCCCGAAACGATCCGCCGTCAACTTCATTGTGTTTATACATCGGAAGGCGATTCGCCAACCCCAACTTCGGCACCACGGCACCGGACCGGCCCACCCACACCCAGCGATCACGCCAAGCAAAACGCAGACACCAATACTATCGATCTTCCCGCCCACCTTGTCAACCCAATTGACCGTCCACCCATACGAATTTCTCAGACTCCCAAAACACCCCCTACTCGCCCTTCCCAACCACCATCGGCAGCACCCCCACCCGAACACCCATCCCATCCACAATCACAAACCCCGGCTCATCTCCAACAGCATCAAACCCACCAATCGACAGCACCCCATCCCCCCCAACCCGCTCACCAGCAGCAGCCGAAGCAGGCCCAGCTTTGGCCCCGACCGACAGCAACAGCACAAACCCAAGCACCAACGAACAGTACTTCCAAAACGGCGACACAAGCCCCCCTGCCAACGCGCCATTGGATTGATCCGCTTCAGTCATCGGTCATGCTCCTTCACTCAAAACGCACCCGCGTCCATCAACACCGTTATCGACCCGTCCCAAACCCCAGTTGACCCGAATCCAACCAAATGTCAGCACGAAAAAAACAGCCGGGATGACTCCCGGCCGCTTTCAAGAATCAATCTCAATCGATCATCAACGACGACGACGCTGAGCGATCATCCCCGTGATCCCGAACACCGCCAACGGCCCCGGCGCGGGGACAACAGGCACGAAGGTCGAGAGCGTGATCCACTCGCCGCTGACCAGATTGATCCGCGCCGTCCCCAGTAAATCAAAGTCCATCGCATGGGTGCGCGCAAACATAAACTTTGATTCATTGGGTTGACCAAGAAACGGAGTTTCAAAGAGGTACCCGATCGAATCATCATCAGCCGTTCGCGCTGCAAACGCCGGCCCAATATCACCAGACCCATCAATGCGCCACTCCACACCGACCCCCCACCCATCAAACCCGCTGATCACGATCGACGAGATCAAGTTCACTTCGCTGTCGAGATCCCGGAGCCGCCAAGAAAAATCGATCTCACCCGTATCCTCACGCACAATGACACGCGATTGCAGCGTCCCAGTAAGCGGATCGCCCGCAGGGTCCCCAACGACAAAGCCTTGGCTGTAGTCCATCACGATCACCCCTGCCAATGTGGGGTCCTCTGCTGCGGTGATCCCATGAAGCTCCACAGTATCGCCCGCCAACAAATCAGTCACCGCTCCCGATGCGTGTGTAGAAACAACCATCGCAAGAGCAGCGCCCAAAGCCGCTTGTATTGTCAAAGTATTCGCCATTTCAGATCCTCTCCTGTATCCATGCCTATGTCTCGGCACAGCGCCGATACATCTACCCAAGCGAAAACCATCCACCAAAGGGGACATTCGTCCCCGTCAAAACCAATCAATATTCAAGAGCACCCCCGCTGGACTGCTTCGAGTGCAGCCGCAATGTTCAAGATCATGCAAACCACAAATCCTGATTCAATCGTCCAATGCTGCAATCCCCAAAAAAACAAATGCCCCTCCGTCGAGGGGCATGCGTTTTTGCTTTTTACGGCAAGAGAGAGAAAGAGAGAAATCAACTTACAGGCCGTTAAGCCCATCTCGCTGCTGTATGGTCGGTCATTTTCAGGCCGTCGTTTGGTTTGATGTCCCTCACACCCACAAAGTACATCAGGACTGAGCAGATGCCAGTTCATTTATCCACTTTTTTATCACACCATTCAAAAATCACCGCCGACGACGAACAGCAAAGATCCCACCCAATCCAAACGCCGCAAGCGATCCCGGCGAAGGAATACCCCACCTTCCAATGACCGTTCCCTCAGCAATATCGTCGTCCGTATCCGCGCCAAAGACAATGTTCCCCGACCCAGGCCCAGCCAAATACGCAAGGTACGCCTCCGACGAAACCGTCCAAGTCGCCGAACCGGTGAACGCTTGAACCCCCTCGCTCACAGACACCGTGCTGTTCGTTGAGAATGACCAAATGTTGAGCCCAAAGCTCGTCGGACTGCTGAAGATCGAAGGCGTGTTATCCGAAGGGTTCGCCGCTGTGGTCAGATTCCCCTCCCCAATCTGGTTGATCATCACGCCGAGGTCGTTGAAAAACCCTTCCAAATAAAACCCGGTAAAGACGCTCGTAGATGCATCCGCAATCGCCCGTTCCCCAGTCGCGATGATCGTGATCTCGTTGATCACCGTGGGATCGATCAGCAGAAGCACTTCCGCCGAGCAGGTCATCGCACCCGCGACGATCGCCAGCCCCGTTATCGTTGTCGTATTCTTCATGGTTGATCCCCTATCTAGACAACTCCACACTACCAAAGATTGCTCAGATCCCCAATCAAAACATACGAGCCATCCCACAAAAGAGAACAAGTGTAAAAAAACATATGCCCCTCCGTCGAGGGGCATGCGTTTTTGCTTTTTACGGCAAGAGAGAGAGAAAGAGAGAAATCAACTTGCAGGCCGTTAAGCCCATCTCGCTGCTGTGTTGTCGGCCATTTTCAGGCCGTTGTCAAGGTTTGATGTCCCTCACACCCACAAAGTACATCAGGACCGAGAAGATGCCAGTTCTTTGCACACAATTTTTTATCGAACGACCACAATTCACAGCGCACGCCCTCAAAAACGCCCAAAATCCGGCGAATCCATACAAACATAATTATCGGCACAATCCGAATATCCTGCATATCCTTCCTTGCTATAGACAGTAAAAGAACCCCTCACTCCACACACCGGCTCAAAAACGCCCCACCGGAGATCACGAACAATGACCACCGCAACAGCATCAGACCTCGCCATCAACGGCGGAACCCCAATTTTTGAATCCAATGTCCCATTCATGGCCGTAGGACTCACCAAAAAAGACATCGCCGCCGCAAACGAAGTCCTCGAATCCGGAATGCTCAGAGCCGCCTCCAAATGCGCCGCACTCGAAGAACAGTTCGCCGCCAAATCCGATGCCAAGATCGGCCTCACCTGCTCCAACGGCACAACCGCACTCCAACTCGCCTACGGCGCACTCCTCGAACGCGGTGACGAAGTCATCGCACCAGCATGGACCTACATCGCAACCGTCTCCATGCTCGTCGCCGCAGGCGCCAAAGTCGTCTTCTGCGACTCCCTCGAAGACTCCTACCAAGCCGACCCAGCCGACATCGAAAAGAAGATCACCCCAAACACCAAAGCCATCGCCGTCACCCACCTCTACGGCATCCCCGTAGACATCGACGCCATCGAAGCACTCGCCAAAAAGCACAACCTCAAAGTCATCTACGACTGCGCCCAAGCACACCTCGCCGAATACAAAGACAAAGGCCTCGGCGCTTTCGGCGACGCATGCACCTACTCCTTCTACGCCACCAAAAACCTCGGCACTGGTGAAGGCGGAATGGTCACCGTCAACGACCAAGACCTTGCCAACACCATCAGCGCCCTCCGCTCCCACGGCGAAACCGACAAGTACCTCCACACCTCCATCGGCTTCAACTACCGCATGAACGACATCACCGGCGCCATCGGCCTCTCCAAACTCGAAACCCTCCCCGCCGAAACCGACCGCCGCCGCGAAGTCGCCAACATCTACCACAACCGCATCGACTCCATCACAGGCGTCAACCGCCCAGTCCCAACCGAAGGCTCCAACCCAGCTTGGCACCTCTACACCTGCCGCGTTGACTTGGGCGCCCTCACCTGCACAAGAGACGAGTTCTGCGCCGCCCTCAACAAAGAAGGCGTCCCCTCCGCAGTCCACTACCCCAAACCCCTGACCCAACAGCCTGCGTTCAGCGACCTCGCAAACCAAGAGTCCACAGTCCCAGTCTCCGTCAAACTCGCATCAACTGTCTTCTGCATCCCCATCCACCAAAACCTCACCGACGACCAAGCCAACGGCGTCTGCGACGCCCTCGAAAAAGTCGCCAACGCCTTCGCCAAATGAGCATCAAAAACCGAGCAATTGAACGCTTTGGCAACAAAGCGTTTTCTATGCGCCCAACCTTTTACAACAACAAAGAGGCACTTCGATTTGAACTCGGAGTAGGTAATGACAGTCTGACATACAAATCTACAGCACTCCATCGACTCAACACCATACTTGATGATCTCGGATTCAAGCATCATCCAATCGGAATCGCTGCCTATTGCTACTTGCACGATCCTTCAGACGATGAGGGAACACCTCCCCTCAATCAACAACTCCTCCCATTTGCAAAGGATTTGCGGGACTGGGGCAATATACAGTTCCGCCAATCAGAGTACATGCAAATTCGAATCGATGAAGACTCCTCCCTTGCCTACCACTTCGGCGAAACAACCATCGACCACGGGTTGCTTTCTAGGTGGTTAAAAAATCATCTATTCCGAGATTTTGGCGACTCAAGCTCGCCGCTCCTCATGCTCTTCAATGTCGATCTCGGAATCATGATCAACCCATACGATGACCGCGGCTTGGATGTCTTCGGCTCAAACCACGACCTGCTCAATATGCTCTATCGCCAACGAAACGATTGGCTACTCGACCACGACCGAGAGCAAATGAATGCAGTATACAAAGATTGCTAAACCACCCCCGCCACCACCGCAACCGTCCCAGGCCCCGCCCGCAACACACAATCCCCTATAATCCCCGCCGGCACCAAAACAGTCTGCCCCGCCTCCAGAATCACCTCATCAAACCCACCACTCCTGCTCGCAAGCGACGCCCCCATCGTCTTGGGAACCATCAACACCACAGGCCCCTTCTGACCCCCCTCAACAAGCGAAACCTCACTGCAACTCGCGCTCAACACATCCATCGTATAAAAATCCGTCCCCGAAACCCGCGTCCGAATACTCCCCATCTTTGGAGGCCCACCCATCCCCATCTTCGCACTACTAATCGACAGATCCGCAGCAACCGCCCCACTCGGCGCGTCAAAGCTCGCACACTCCACCGCCTGCGAAACATGCAGCTCCCGCCCGGCGCGTCCATACTCACTCGCCCAGTCATACACCCGGTAAGTCGTATCGCTCGGCGTCTGCACCTCCGCCACCAGCACCCCCGCACCCAGCGCATGGACCGTCCCAGACTCGAGCGTATGACAAGCCCCTACAACCGCCGCCTCACTTCGCATCACTTCTGGAACAGTCCCAGACTCAATCGCCCCCTGCAAATCCTCACGCGTGACCCCCTCCTTGAGCCCCTTATAAATCACCGAACCGGGCTCGGCATCAAGCACAAACCAGCTCTCCGTCTTCAAATGTGCTGAAGAGTGCTCCGCCGCATACGCCGGAGACGGATGCACCTGCACACTCAGATGCTCCCGAGCATCAAGATACTTCACCAACAACGGAAACCCACCCTCCGCGCTCAGCCCCACACCGCCCATCATACCATCGCCCCACGCACCGATCGCATCGCGAACCGTCTTCCCCTTCATCGCGCCATTGACAATCACGCTGATCGCCGCGTCCCCGCCCCCCCCGCTCGCGCTCGTTGAAGACAGATCCGCAAGCTCCCACGACTCCCCGATCATCGCCCCCTCTGGAAGCGACTTGCCAAACCCCGCGAGCTTCCGCCCACCCCACACTTTCTCTTTGAGGATCGGTTCAAGCACAAGCGGATAAAGATTCATTGCGTTCATCCCCGACTCTATCCCCCATCACCACCCAAAACAAAAAACGACCCGGCGACAAACACCGGGTCGAAAGGTTTACAAACAATGGTCAGTTACTCAGCAGAGATCCGCATCCCAGTAATCGTCGCTTCAAAGCAAATCTGCCCATCAACGACCCCCTCCACCGCAGACACAAATCGCCGCGGCGTCACCTTGATACCCTTGCAGCACAACAGCATCTCCTGACCAACCGTCACCGATCGTCGGAACGCCGCGTTCTCGATCCGCAAGAACGCCGCCAGATGGAGCGCGTCATAGTGCCGGTTGTACATGTAGCACGCGAGCTGAGCGCCCGCTTCCACCATCAGCACCCCAGGCAGCATCGGCTTACCAGGAAAGTGGCCCCGGACCCAGAACTCATCGCCCTTCACAGACAACGAGCCGACCCCAGAGCTGAAATCCTCGTTCGCCCAGACCACCCGGTCCAGCAACGCCATCTCATACCGATGCGGGATCATCTCAAACATCTGCTCACGCGTCGCAAGCGTCGCGCTCAGATCAATCGATGACAAATCCACAAGTGTAGAGACACCATCGCCCAGCTTGTCCTGCCGTTGTGTCGTAGTCAACTGCGCATTCCTTCAACCGTCGCTCCGCAGAGCAACAGCGGTTTTCATCCAATCAAAGCTGATTAATCTTCGCGTGTGCCAAGCATCTCTTTACGAATGTCCTGAGCAACACCCTTCACATCCTGCATCACCTTGCGAACGCGAGTACCAGCGGCCTTGTTGCCACCCTTCGCCTTGTTGTAGTCCTCGCGGCAATCCTGAAGCAGTTGTTCCATCTTCTCGAGCAAATCCATATCAACCTCATTTCACACCGCAATCTGCGGCACTCACATGATTCTCATCACACTGCGATCCATCACAGCCGTCAACACATCTTACCCTAAAAACACCCCCAATAGATGCTCTAAGCGCTCTAAAGCCGCATTCAGGTACAATTGATCCCCCTCTGTTCGTAAAAAGTTCGGGCAAGTGCCCGCCATCAACACTCTTCGGACATCCGCAAGCTCCCCAGAATCCTCATCCACAGGCAATCCCAACGCCCCTCGGCACCTTCCCAGCGTCTCCACAGGATCAACCCCGCACAACCGATCCTCGTGCCCCCAATGCAGCCTTTCCATATACATCGCGTCTTCCACCCAATGCCCCGGAGCGACCATCGCAAGGTCAATCAGCGCACACCGACCATGCACCTCAGGATTGTTCGACACCCGCCGCATCGCGTTGTTCCCATGCAAATCGTGATGGCACCAGCTGTCAATCGACCGCCCCAACCACCGATCCACAAACACGCTCGGCTCAACCAAAACCCGCTCAATCGCACGACCCCACCGAATCCCATGCTCCATATCGTGCGTTTCAATCTGTCCCAGCGCCATCTCCAGATTCCCCACCCAATCCGGTTCCTTCGGCTTCTTCGACGGATCCACAAACTCCTCAAGCACCGCCGCCGCCTGAAACTCCGCCGCAGTCTCAAACATCTCCCACAACGACGACGAATCAAACGATGACGCCAACGGAGGATTCTTGAACTTCTCCATCACCATCCACGCAAAGTCATGCCCACCAAGCTCATACCCCGCCGCAAGAACCCTCGGCGTCGGAAGACTCAAAGTCTCCGTACGCTCCCAGTCATCCTCATGCACCACACCAAGACGCTTGGTCCATGAATACTCCCGATACCCGATCGGAACCTTCACCACACACTCAATCTCGACACCCTTTTTCGTCGTCCAAGTCGCGAACCCCGTCCCCGCGCCAGAGTGCTGCCAGTCCGTTTTGAACCAAGAAATCGCCCCCAGCCGCCCCTTGCATTCCTCGATCACATCATCGCCGAGCGATGATGCCAACCCATGAAAGCCTTGATCGAGCATCAAACTCTCCAAAACAGCACCGTGAATCAACACACACTCAACGACACCACACCATAGCAACTCCCCCGCGATTCTGCCAGCGGTGAAACACCCCCCATCGGCGCACTCCAAACCCAGACCACCCGCATATCAACCAGCAACCGCGTCCATCGCCTTGCACACGCCGTGCACCTGCTCAACCCCCAACCCATCCACACGATCATCCCCGCTCACCCCGCTCGGCATCTCAACTCCAGCCCCGACCGCACGCTTGATCACCCCACCAATCTTCTTCCGCCGAGACTGAAACAACAACTGCGAAAGATCACTGAGACGCACCCACCACCCCGGATCACCCCCACCAATCCCCTCAACATCCCGAGTCCACCCCATCATCGCGCTGTCCACCCCAGGGCTCGGCCAAAAACACCCCGGACCAAGCTTCGCGATCTGCTTCACTTCACCCAAGCACTGCGCCACGACCGAGATCGACCCATACGCCTTACTCCCGCCAGCCCCCCCCGCTCCACCAGGTCCCGCCGCAAACCGCTCAACGACCTCCTTCTGGATCGTCACATACATCCCGCTGCACCGCGCATGCCGCGTCATCAAAGTCATCATCACAGGCGTCGCCGCATGGTAAGGCAGATTCGCCACCATACAAAAAGCATCGTCCCCTAGCGCCTCGACGACTTCAGCATTCATCTCCTTCTTCCCCGCAAGACAATCCCCCTCGATAATCGTCAACCGATCCGGATATTCAACGCACAAAGTCTCCCGAAGCACACGAGCAAGATCCGAATCCAGCTCACACGCCACCACCTTGCACCCGCGTTCAAGCAACCCCACCGTCAGCGCACCGGTCCCGGGACCAATCTCCAACACCAAATCGCCGGCAGCAACCCCCGACGCATCAAGCAACTTATTGATCAGATTCTGATCGATCAAAAAATTCTGCCCAAGCGCCTTCTTGGGACCATGCCCCGCCATCTCAAGCAACTCTTTAATTTGCGTCAACGACTGCATGAAGCCCCCTCGTTCATCCGACCCAGATCACCATCCAGCAAACACCGGATCGCGACCGCAACCCCATCCTCGTGGTTACCCGCCGTCACATAGGACGACCGATCTTTGACCGCATCAATCGCGTTCCCCATCGCGATCCCGATCCCCGCGCCATGAATCATCGTCAGGTCATTGACCTGATCCCCGATCGCCGCGACGCGCGATGGATCAATCCCGTGCTGCTGCAGATACCAATCAATCGCGTTCCATTTGGTTGCACGCTTATCGAAGATTTCCAAAATATGAACCTCTTCGCCGACCTCTTCCCCCGCCTGCTCACCCCCCTGCCCCCCCGGCAAATCCCAATCCGGTTTCACACACGGAAAGTCATGCAACTCCACCAAATCCCCAAGCTCATCAAGCACCCGCGCGCTGACCGGATTCGACCTTGAAACCTCACAACACATCCCCACCCGAACCGTGTGCTCGGGATGCTCATCATCATGCACCGATCGAGCGTTCCGAGACTGAATCCCATGATCCTCAAACCACCACTTCGTGATGTCATGAACCGGATACGCATCCTCCGAATCCACAATCAAATAGTCATACCCGATCAAAGACGGATCCTTCAAAACCATCGCAGGCGACCGCGCCTCATGAAACAACTCCACCGCGCGATGCACCAACTCCGCCCCCATCTCGATCCGATGCAAAGTCTTCCCCGAAACCGGATCCGCAACAATCGATCCCCCCGCCACCATCACAGGCAGCTCCTGCTCAATCGAAGCCAGCGCCGACCGACACTCCACCAGCCCCCGCCCCGTACAAATCAGCACATGCACCCCCGCCTGCCGCGCCCGATCAATCGCCTCAACATTCGCGCGAGACACCACCTTGTCACGCCCAAGCAGCGTGCCATCCAAATCAATCGCCAAAACATCAATCATCGCCATACAAACACAATACGCCACCACTCCCCTCTGGGTGGCCTCTTTGACCGGGTGGCCCGACGGTGCCGTCCCCGGCTCCTTCGGGTCTTCAGTTCAACAAAGCGTCATTCAAAGCCGGGTGCCACGACTCGCCGTCTTCGGCGCAGTCGTGTCATCAAAAAACCAACCACTCTCACTCCGGATCGCACTCAACCCCGCACACACCCTCAGCCCCGCGCCCCAGCGTGATCACATTCTTCCCCGCCCGCTTGGACTTGAGCGCCAGCTCATCGGCAAGCGCCAGCAGCGACTCCCCATCACTCCCATCCCACGGGTACGACGCAAGCCCACCCGACACCGTCAAAGTCCCGCACGCATCATCCCCAAGCTTCGGGAACCGGTGATTACAAATCTGTTTCTGGAACCGCTTGGCCAACCCATAGATCGACTCCGGAGGCGACGACCCCGGATCACGAGGACCCTTGGGCTCATAGAAAATCACGACAAACTCATCCCCACCAATCCGACACACCTTATCACCAGGACGGATCACCGACTCCAACAACCGCACCGTCTCAACCAGAATCTCATCGCCCGCCGCATGACCGTACCGATCGTTGTACCCCTTGAAATCATCGATATCAAAGTACAACAAAGTCAGCGTCCGACGCGCCCCGCGCGCCTGCTCGATCGCCGCATCCAAGAATCGGCTGAAGTACCGACGGTTCCACGCGCCCGTCAGCTCATCAGTAAACGCCGCCAATCGCAGCGCGCGTTGTTGTTCATCCAAACGCATCCACGACCCAAGCCACGCCGCATGCTCCGTGAGCACCCGCGCCCCAACACCCTTGCCCCACGCCGAGTTCTTGCACACCAGCGATCCAAACACACGCCCCCCCGCATGAACCGCAACCCCGTCTTCCGCGCCCTCGGTCGTAAACGACACATCGCTCCGACCAATCCGCTTGCAGATCAGCTTGACCGCCGCATCGACAACCGACCGACCCTCACCCATCGCGCGGATCACCGCTTCATCCGTACCACCCGCATTTCCCAGATCCGCAGATTCCCCATGCACCACAGCCCCGCCGCCCGCCATCACCCGCTGGTGCAACGCGGTCACCTCTCGAACATTCGACGCATCGTGCGCCGCATTCTCTCGCGTGCATTTCTCCGCAGCCGTTTCCGTTGCTTTCACAACCACTTCATCAATCACCGCATCAACAATCGGATCCTCAACCACCGCCTTCGAAACCACCACCTCAACCCTCGGCATCGAAACCGATCCCTCAATCACCGCCATCACCTGAGCCGCAGAATCCTGAGGCCCAACCGACCCGTCGTACAACCCATGAGGCGCACCCACCCGGATCACCTTCACACCCGAATCCACCATCCGAAGCGCCTCAATAAACTTCCCCAACTCCCCGCCATCTTCACTGTTGCCTTCCCCATTGTCCTCACCACCCGCTGGCTCAGCATCCGGCGCAACCAACACCGCCGCGCGTGCAGGCGAAGCATCATCAATCGGATCACTCAACTCACCAATCGCATCAAACGAATCACGCGTCCGGATCAACTCCACACCCGACACCCGGCGCATCACCTGATCCAAACCAGTCCGTCCCACCAAGATCACACGCCACCCAGAACCCATACCAGCCCCCATCCCAGAACCGGAACCATCGCGCCCGATCCGCATCCCCTGTTCAACCTGTCCTTCATCAATCGGCATCACGCCTGCTCTCCTGCATCACCCGAACCAAACAACGCGGACAACTCATCCTTATCAAGCACATCCGAAGCGTTCTTCATCTGCCCACTCCCATTGGTTCCACTCCCAATCGTCCCGCTCCCACCAGTCCCGCTCAACCGCAACTTCGGTCTCGCGATTTCAACGCCTGATTTTTGGACCGGACTCTGGACCGGCTTCTGAATCGTTTCGTGCACAGCACCCTTCGCCGCTCCACCCTTCTCTACGAACCCACGCAAAGGAGGGTTCGCCCCTTCTTCATACACCCACACCAACCCCGACGGACAAAACCGCTCCATCGCTTCCAAAACCCGCGATTGCTCAGCCAGTTCCCCGCCCCGACCATCAAGCACCACAATCAGCCCCGCCCCGCCCTTCTGCTGTTCAACGCATCCCATCGCGAGCACCTCGTGCCCCGACCCACTCGTCTCCACGCGAAGCTGACGCGAAACCAGCGCCATCATCAACGCATCAGGCGCACCGACCCCAGCGGGATGCCACACAACACACCGTCGTCTCGATCTGGATGGATCGCCCTGTTCCATACCCAAAGTGTACCACAACCCGCACCCCAAACCCGCCCAATTCCAAGCGATTCTCGTCAAGGTCCGTATAAGAACCCACCCAAATCACCCCACAAATCACGCATCCAGAAGCGATCGCGCAATCACCGCCGCGCCGTCCGCATCCCCCAGCACGCGATACGCATCCCGCATCGCCGCCAACCTTGCGCGATCCGTCAGTATCTCCACCATCGCCCCGCCGTGCGCATCCACATTTTTCGCTGGATCAATCAAATCCGTGCACACCACCGCCGCCCCCGCTTCAACCAGCACCGCCGCGTTGTGTTTCTGGTGTTCATCCTTGTGATACGGATAAGGCAGGAACACCGCAGGCACCCCCGCCGCCCAGCACTCACCCACCGTCCCCGCGCCACACCGACCCACCGCAAGATCCGCAACCTCAAGCGCCGCGCCCATCTCCTCGATGTACTCAACCACCACCCCGCGCACCCCCGCATCGCGATACCCGTTCGCCACCTCTTCCCCATCCCCACCACCCCCAACCTGATGCAGCACCTGCCACCCATCAAAAGCATCCGCGTGCGTCTTCGCCATCTCCACCATCATCCGGTTCACCGACCGCGCCCCCTGCGACCCCCCCGTCACCAGCACCGTCCTCCGATCCCCATCCAACCCAAACTCCTCAATCGCACGCGACTTGTCCCGCGCCCCAACAAACCCACGCACAATCGGCCTCGTCTCCACCCACGCATCAAACCCACGCACCCGCGCCGCCGTCATCGCCCGATCCGCACGCTTCCCGATCCACCGGTTTGCCTTCCCAGGCACCGCATCCAGATTCACCAACACCAGCTCACATCTCTCCGCGCGAGCCGCCATCGCCGACGGCGCCGACACAAACCCACCCATCGACACCACAACCACCTCGCGCCCTTCTTGCTTCATCGCGCGAATCACCCCCCGCACCCCCCGAACGCTCGGCCCCCAGTTCTTCACAAACTTCAACACCCCACGCACACCCCCGCTCGGAGAAGTCGCCGGGATCGTCGAGAACGCAACACCCGTGGATTCAAGAATCGCTGAATCAATCCGACGCTCCGAACACACAATGTGCGTCTTCACACCCGCATCCATCTTCTTGAGTTCTTCGATGATCGCCAGCGCCGGGTACAGGTGCCCCCCGGTCCCGCCGCCCACAAACACAAAACCCATGCGTGATTCGGTCCCAGCCATCAGCCCCGATCCGCGAACCACTCGTCCGCTTCCGATTCTTCAACGCTCGCCTTGACCGCGCCCCGCTCCTCGGCTTTCCCAGCACCAAACCGCGGCACCCGCCGACCGCGCTTGGGAATCAGGACCTCCGCTTCCGATTCCGTATCTCCCATCAACTCCGCCATCTCCTGACCACCGATCTCGTGATCACCACCCGCAGTCCCCATGATCATCCCGCCCCGTTGCGCAAACGAAATATCGTCTTCCAGCGACCCGTCATAGACCCCCGCATACTGCTGGGTCCGCTCAATCGCCACCACCAGCCCCAAGCACACCGAAGTCACAATCCACCCCGTCCCGCCGTTGGACAACAAAGGCAGCGCGATCCCCTTCGTCGGCCCAAGCCCCGTCACCACCATCAGGTTCATCACCGCCTGAATCGAGAAAGTCGTAATCACCCCAACCACGATCAACCGCAGAATCCCCGAAGTCTCCCTGCGAGCAATGTCGAGCCCGATCCACACAATCGCGACATACGCGCTGATGATCGCCAGCGCCCCCATAAACCCCATCTCCTCGCACACCACCGCAAACAAAAAATCCGTCGTATCCTCAGGCAGATACCCAAACTTCTGCAACCCGTTCCCCAACCCGCGCCCAAAGAACCCACCACCCGAAATCGTCGTCAGCGACTGGATCATCTGGTACCCCTCACCCTGCGCATCGGCATACGGATCCAAAAAAGCAGTAATCCGTTTCACGCGATAAGGCGAAGTCACAATCGCCGCCACGATCCCCGCAAGACCAATCGGAACAAACGCCGCAAAGTGCGTCAACTTCGCCCCCCCCGCGATCAGCACGATCGAGCACGCGAGCACCATCAGCACCCCCGTCCCCAAATCCTCCATCACCACCGCAAACGCGACACCACCCACGCACAACACCGCAGGCAGCAATCCCTTCCAGAACACCCCCAACCGATTCTCCCGATACGACGACAACCTCGCCGCATACCACCCCACCAGAATCACCAACCCCCACTTGGCAATCTCGCTGGGCTGCATCGAGTTCAACCCGGGAACCCCAAGATCAACCCACCGATGCGACCCGTTCTTGGGACTCGCAATCCCCGGGAAGTACACCGTCATCACCATCACAATCAACAACCCACACCCGATCACCAGCACCCCAAGATCCCCACCGGGACGGAACCACACCACCCGCTCAAGCCGCGCCGCAATCTTCCGCATCGGGACCCGCGACGCCACCACCATCGCGCTGATCGCAAGCACCATGTACAACGCCGCGCGAGAGGTCAACAGCGACCCCGCCGACACCCGTTCAACCACCGCATCCGCATCCGCCCCAAGCCCCTGGACCTGCATCCCCGCGCTCTGCACCATCACCACCCCCACCATCAGCAGAGCCAGCGCACACAACATCAACAACTGTCCAGATCGCACCATCTTGGGAACATCGACCAAGCCGCCCAACTCAGACCAGATTTCACCCAGAATCACTACAGATTCTCGTTGTCCGATTCTCTCTCAAAGCAGATTCAGCGAAACCTTCTTCTCAAGTTCCTCGACCGGACGAGCGATCAGGTCATACCCATCGCTCCCCACAATCGTGCACCGAATCAGCTCCCCCGCCACGATCTTCTTCTTGGCAACCACCAGCGTCGTCGCATCAATCTGCGGCGCCTGGAAATAGGTCCGCCCCTTATACAACGACCCACCCTCCGTCACGCCGGGAGTTGGTTCAACCTCCGAACCCGTCGCCGAGTCAATCAGCACATCAAACTGCACCCCCGTCGTCGTAGGCTTCTCAAAGTCGAACTGATCCGCAACAAACGCCGCCTGCTCCCACGCGATCTCCTGCTGCAACTCCATAATCTCATCATGCCGACGCTGCTTGTCTTCCTTCGAAACCGCAAGCGCCGGATCCTCTTCCATCGTCCCCGCAACCGTGCCGGGTTCTTTGGAATACTGGAAACACCCCACCGCATCAAACTGGACCTCGTTCATGAACTCCAAGAGCTCCTCATGATCCTGCTCGGTCTCACCCGGGAACCCCGTAATGAAAGTCGTGCGAATCGCCATCCCCGGAATGCGCTCACGCAACTTATGGCACAACTCCGTCTGGTGCGCACTGGTCACATTCCGGCGCATCAACTCAAGCACCCGATCCGACCCATGCTGCAACGGAATATCCAGATAAGGCAGCAGATGCCCCCGATCCGCAACCTCCGCCATCGCATCAATGATCTCATCCGTAAAGAAAGTCGGATACGCATACATCAGCCGAAGCCAACCGCTCCCCGATTCTTCCTTCACCGCATCCGAAAGCGATTTGAGCAGCTTTGGCAAGCCCGCACGGAACTTGTCCGATCCATCAACCTGCGACAACCCAACCCCGATGTCATCGCCATAGCTCGTCGTATCCTGCCCGATCATGAGCAGCTCAAACGCCCCATCCCGCATCAACTCCCGCGCCTCATCCACAATCCGATCCATCGGCTTCGAACGCATCTTCCCCCGAATCGACGGAATCGTACAGAACGCACAGTTCTGATTGCACCCCTCCGAAATCCGCAAGTACGCATAATGCCTCGGCGTAAGTCTCAACCGGGCATTGTCCGACTCAAAGTACCCGATCCCCTTGCCATCTTTCCCCGCGACCGTCAAGCCAACAGTCGCCATCCCAAGATCCTTCGCGCTCGTCATCGCGTTCGCGTGGATCCAGTACTTCGGTGCCTTCTCCGCAACATCCGAATCACTCTCGCGCTTCGCGCCCTCGCCGCGCACCGCCGTGATGATGTGCTCGCGGTCAAACACCCCCACCATCGAATCAATCCCAGGCTCCCACTCCAACATCTTCGCCCGATGCCGCTGCACCAAACACCCCGCCACAACCACCCGCTTCACAAGCCCCTGACGCTTGAGTTCAACCGCTTCCTTGATCACCCCAAGCGATTCATCCTTCGACGCCTCAAGGAACCCACATGTATTAATCACCACCGCATCCGCAGGCGTCACCCGCCCCGACACCGCACTCGAATCCTGCTCCGATCCCGAGATCGAAAGATCATCATGCTCCGCGTCGTCCATCGCCTCCGCCGAGACAGGCAGCAACCCATCCGCCGCAAGCAACCCCAGCATCTTCTCAGAATCCACCAGGTTCTTGGGACACCCAAGAGACACAAATGAAATAGTCTCAATGGTTTGCGGCTCAGTCTGTTCAGCAGTTGTACTCATAGACCCAATCGTAGCCTCTTCCCCCCTCTCCCTCGGGGAGAGGGCCGCGGCGATGGCACATTCTCCTCCCCCGGGCTTCCGGGGGAGGTGTCCGCGACTTCGCGGACGGAGGGGGTCTTCAATTTTCCCGCAGTCCCTACCGTCCCCCACCCGGGTGCCACGGCTTGACCGTCCATTGGAGGGTGGCAAGCCGTGTCTTCCCCCAGTGGCTAGTGGCCAGTCCCTCTCTTCAAAACACCAACAACCCAATCGCCATCCACGCCCCCGCCACAACCATCACCACCGCCGTATACCCCACGATCTCCCGCGCCTTCACCCGCGTAATCGCAAGCAAAGGCAGCGCCCAGAACGGCTGCAACATATTCGTCAGCTGATCCCCATACGCCACCGCCATGATCATCTTCCCGGGACTCACCCCAACCTCCGCACCGGTTGACAGCGCGATCGGTCCCTGAATCCCCCACTGACCACCGCCACTGGGCACAAACAGGTTCACCACCGCCGCACTCAAAAATGTCATCAAAGGCCCGGTCGTCTCCGTCGCAAACGATCCGATCCAGCTCGAAAAATCAGCCACCAACCCGCTGCTCACACCCATCCCCATGATCCCCGCATAGAGCGGGAACTGCAGAATAATCCCCGCACACCCCGCCGCCCCGTCCTCCGCCGCGCTGATGTACGACCGCACCGATCCATGCAGAATCAACCCCAGCGCGAGCATCACCATGTTGATCTCGTTGGGACCCATCCGAAGCACCCCCGACTGATCCACAAACCGCCAGTACCCAAGCATCAGCCCCGTCGCAAGCACCCACACCACAATCGGAGACCGCTCGATCCAATCCGGAAACCCCTTGAGCCGACCATCATCAATATCCGCCATCACCGGATCATCACTCATCGGCATCTCAACAATCTCATCCTCCCGCCCTTCCCCACCCTTAGGCGTCAACAACCACAACACACCAGGCACAAGCACCAACAACCCCCCGCACACAAACAAGTTCATCGGAGAGAACACCGTCTGCGAAAGCGACACGCCATCAAACACTCCATCGACAGTCAGCATCTCCACCACACTCGCCGGAAGCACACTCTCCGCTTCCACCTTCGAGGTCATCTTCAGTGGCGCACTCCCGGACAACCCGCCATGAAACACCAGCAGCGCCATGTACCCCGCCGCCGCAAGCAATGCCCCGTGCGCCTTGATCCCACGATGCCGCAATGACCGCGCGACCTCCCGCGCCAAGAGCGCCCCGACAATCAACCCAAGCCCCCAGCTAATCAACCCCAGCACGATCGTGAGGAACCCCACCATCGCCGCCGCGCTCCCCGCGCTCTTGGGAAGCCCCGCAAGCGAATCGATCACCCTCCGCACAGGTCTGCTCGCCGCCAATGCATGACCCGTCACCAAGATCAGACACATCTGCATCCCAAACGCAAGAAATTTCCACAGCCCATCGGGACCCCGCCACGAATCAATCAGCAGCTTGGACTTGTCCGCAATCGTCAAATCAGCAGCCGCCCCCTGCCCCGACAAACCCTGATCCTGAAACCCAATTGTCACCGCGAGCACCGCCGTCAAGACCGTCAGTCCAACCGCGATCACAAACGGGTCCGGAGCCGTCTTGGAGAACACCTTGGACAATCCACTACCGAGCCGAGCAATCATGAATATTCCCTTCCGCAATCAAGTTCTCGAACAGTATGACACGAATCCCCGAACCTCGCAGAACCTTCTTCAGAGCACCACCTAGCATCGCCCGCATGACAACCACCACGGGCAAAACCCAAGACCAACTCGACAGACGCAAAGGATTCCTCTTCGCCTCCGGCGCCTTTGGATGGTGGGCCTTCATGGTCCCCCTCTTCTTCCGCACCCTCTCAAAGAACGGCGCCGTCCCGCTCGAGGTCCTCGCCCAGCGCGTCGTCTTCGGACTCCCCATCCTCATACTCATCCTCGCATTCGCCAAACGCCTCCCCGAACTCTACAAAGCATTCACCACCTGGTCCTCACTCAAAATCCTCATCCCCACCACCGGACTGATCTCGATCAACTGGTTCTTCTTCATCTACGCCGTGAGCACCGAACGCCTCAACCACGCATCCCTCGGCTACTACATCAACCCGCTCTTCTCGATCATGCTCGGTTTTTTATTCCTAGGCGAGAAACTTTCCCGCCTCCAGAAAATTGCGATCGGGATCGCCGTCGCCGCCGTCGGGATGATGACCGTCGCCGAACTCCAAGCCGGAGGAGGTTGGCCCTGGATCTCACTCCTCCTCCCCACCAGCTTCGGAATCTACGGCCTCCTCCGCAAACAGGTCAATGTCACCGGCACCATCGGACTCACCTTCGAAATGGCCATGCTCTTCCCCATCTGCATCGGACTCATGATCTACCTCGCGCAGTCCAACACCGGAATCTTCATGGCAGAATCCACACCCCTCCCCATCACGCTGCTCATGCTGCTGGGTGGAGTCTTCACCATCATCCCGCTCGTCTGCTTCACCAACGCCGTGCGTCTGCTCCCGCTGAGCACCATCGGCTTGCTCCAGTTCACCGCACCCACCGGACAGCTCCTGCTCTCGGTCGTGTTCTTCGGTGAAAAATTCACCCCCCTCAAGTTCGCCGCGTTCGTGCTGATCTGGACCGCGATCGCCGTCTTCATCCGCGACCTCGTCGTGACCCACCGCGAAAAACAAGCGTGCCTCGATCTTGAGATCATCGAGTAATCGACCTGCTCATCATTTGGATCAGCGCACGCCGTAGCGCGTGGTTGGCCAATCGAGCATGTCGTAGACCGTGAGCGATTTGAGCCGAGGCTTCCACTTGTTGATAAACCCGATGTGCTGATCATCAATCACATACGCGCGAAGGTCTGCTTCGGATTTGAATCCCAGATACACCGCAAGGTCATAGTCCGACGACACGGTCGATCGACCAGTATCCAGATGCTTCCCGGCGGCGTACGACTCAACGCTGGGAATTGTCCCCAGCATCCAATCCACATCGCGGAGCAGCGCGTGGAAATCGCTTGGATTTTGGAGCTGGAAAAAGACGATGTGCCCGATCATCGCCGGCGGACCGGCTGGCGGCGGGACTGGGGGGCGAGCGGTGCGCTGTCCGCCGCTGGAACAGGCGGGGAGGAATAGGAAAATTGCGGCGATCAGAAGCGTGGATGCGGTTTTCATGTGGAGATCGTATCCGATTGTGTCAGCGGGGCGTATCGGGGATCGGTTATGGTGTAGACGGGTCGCAATTGTTCCACGGGGAACAATTGGGATTCCGATTTAGGAGAACGCGATGAACGATTCAGATACGGCGGGAATGGGTCCTGCACGGCGGGACAATGACACTAATTTGTGCGCACGGATCGAGCGGTTGGAGAAACGGAACGCTCGGCTCGTGATTGGGGTTGTGGGCGCGGGAATGCTTGCGATCGGCGCGGTGCTGGGGGGGATGGGCGAGGTGCTCAAGGATGATGTCATCGCGTACACGGCGACGGATGAGACGATGTACCGGGTGTATGAGTCTGGGAAGATTGAGTACCTTCGGCTTGATGATGATCCGCCTCGGACGGTTGAGGGGGTGTTCAACTGGGGTAAGCTCAAGATTGACAAGCGGTATGAGTTGAAAGATCGTCCGCAGTGATTCGGTGAGCGGGCGAGAGATCGGGTATTGTGAACTTCTACCTCTTTAGGAGTTTGCTATGCGCGTGGTTTTGCCGAAGATGTTTGTTGGGTTTGTGTTGATGGTGTCGGTGCTGCTGTCGTCGATGGGTGGGTGCGCGACGATTCGGAATGAGAAGTACAAAGAGGTTGGGTTTACGAGTGAACCCAGCGGGGCGGTGGTTTCGATGGATGGCGACGAGTTTGGGGTGACGCCTTGCGAGATTGAGATTGCGCGGAAGGGGCGGGACAAGGTGGTGGAGATTTCGCTTGATGGATACAAGACGGCGGTGCTGAAGCTGAACCGGTCGGTCGAGGGCAAGACGGTGTTCGGCGGGCTGATCGGGATGAGTGTCGATGCGATTTCTGGGAAGGCGGGGACCTACACGGACAGCGTGCATGTGATTTTGGAGGTTGGGGAGGGGACGGTGGAGCTTGATTCGAAGGTGTTGGATCAGGCGCGGAAGGATGCGGAGACCGATGGGGTTGATGGGGGATAAGTGAAGACCCCCTCCGTCGCTGCGCGACACCTCCCCCGCAAGCGCGGGGGAGGAGAAAGAACTTGTTGTCACTATTTATGGTTAATGAACCGACTGCGCCGGGGACGGCGAGTCGGGGCACCCGTTCGCTTTCGAGGGTGTGGTGGAATGGAAGACACGGCTTGCCGAAGACGGTCAAGCCGTAGCACCCTTGTTTGGTTGGTGGGTTGGTGGGCGAAGATCAAAGATCATGGAGGAGTCGAAGACAACACCTCCATGCCACCCTCTGTGGAAGGTACTGACCGCGCGTGACGACTCAATCAGTCGGAGATCTGCACACCCAGTGCTATCGCGAGGGCGGGGGCTTGTTGGGGGGTGATGATGATGTTGCGGAGGTTGGCGGGATTGGTTAGATCAAGGGCGATGTGGTCGATGATGCTGCCTCGGAGGTCGAGGTGGTCGATGCGGGTGTTGATGAGGCGGAGGGACTGGGCGCCAGAGTCTCGGATCGCGAGTGATTTGATCGTGGCGCCGGTGAGGTCGAGGTTGGGGAGCTGGCATTGATCGAAGCGGACTCTTGTGAGGGTTGCGCCAAGCATGAAGAGGTCGGGGGCTTTGCATTTGGTGAAGTGGAGGTCTTGGAGGTCGGAGTCTCGTGCGTCGAAGCCGGTGAGTTTGCAATCGTTGAACTGGATGCGGGTGAGGCGGGCGTCGGTCCAGGTGGCTCCCGTCAGATCAGCGCGGTCGAAGATGGCGTCCGTGATGCGGATGTTGGGGAGGGTGGATGCGAGGAGAGATTGCGCTTGGATGCGTGATTGTTCGATCACTATGCTGGAGGCGCGGATTGGATTGGGTGGGTTACATGAGATGATCGCGCGGTCGATGTCGGCGTCGTTGATGATCGCGGTGGGTTGGGCTGGGGTCAGGTCATCGGTCGATGGGATGTCCGGCGATGTTGGGGCGAAGTCTTTGGGGGGTTTCATTCTTGAGTCTTTCGTTTTGGATTGACTGTATTGAAGAGATGAAATGGTATTTGATTCCGATGCTTTGTTGGTGGGTGATCTTGGAGAAGACCCCCTCCGTCGGTGTGCGATACCTCCCACGCTCCCCAATGAAGCGCGGGGGAGGCGAAAGATTTGGAAGCCTGCAAATGACCACGGCCTGAGAAATGAAGATCACAGGCGGGACGCCTGTGCCACGGGTTGCCTTGGTTTGGTTAGTGGGCGAGGGGGTATTGCTTGCAGAGGTTGGTGACCTGGTTGCGGACGGTTGTGATTGTTGTTTCGTCGCCGTTGGATTCGATGACTTGGTTGATCCAGTTGGCGATTTGGGTCATTTCGGGTTCTTTGAAGCCGCGGGTGGTGGTGGCGGGTGTTCCCAAGCGGATTCCTGAGGTGATCATGGGTGAGCGTGGGTCGTCTGGGATGCCGTTTTTGTTGGTGATGAGTCCGGCGTTTTCGAGCCATTTTTCGGCGTCTTTGCCGGTGAGTTCTGGGTTTTTCTCGACGAGGGAGACGAGCATGAGGTGGTTGTCTGTGCCGCCGCTGGTGATTCGGAATCCGAGGTTGGTGAGGTCACTCGCGAGTTGTTGTGCGTTTTTGATGACTTGTTTTTGGTAGGTTTTGAACTCGGGTTTGAGTGCTTCACCGAAGGCGATGGCTTTGGCGGCGATGATGTGCATGAGAGGTCCGCCTTGGACTCCGGGGAAGACATTGCGGTTGATGAGTTTGTTGAGTTCTTCGTCGTTGGTCATGATGAGGCCGCCGCGGGGGCCTCGGAGTGATTTGTGTGTTGTTGTGGTGACGATGTGGGCGTGTGGGAAGGGGCTTGGGTGTTCGCCGGCGGCGATGAGTCCTGCGATGTGGGCGACATCGGCCATGAGTGTTGCGCCGACTTCGTCTGCGATTTCTCGGAACATGGCGAAGTCGATGACTCTTGGGTAGGCGGAGTAGCCGCAGAGGATCATTTTGGGTTTGTGTTCATGGGCGGCGGCGCGGACGGAGTCGTAGTCGATTTGTTCGTGTTGTGGGTGCGCGGGATCGTAGTGGAGTGCGTAGTGGACTGGGTTGTAGAAGATTCCACTGAAGTTGAGGTGCATGCCGTGGGAGAGGTGCCCGCCGTCTTTGAGGACAAGGGAGAGGAAGGTGTCTCCGGGTTCCATCATGGCCATGAACGCGGCGGTGTTTGCTTGTGCGCCGGAGTGTGGTTGGACATTGGCGAAGTTGCATCCGAAGAGTTGTTTGGCGCGGTCGCGTGCGAGTTGTTCGACTTGGTCGTGGTGGGCGCATCCGCCGTAGTAGCGGCGACCGGGGTAGCCCTCGGCGTATTTGTTGGTCATGCATGTTCCCGCGGCGACGGTGACGGCGGGTGATGCGTGGTTTTCGGAGGCGATCAGCTCGATGGTGTGTTCTTGACGGTCACGCTCGGCGGCGATGATTTCGGCGACCTGTGGGTCTGTAGCGGCGATGGTGTCGAGGATTGATTGATCGATGGATGCTGTTGTGGTGGTCATGTGGGGATGGTATGGCCCAAGTTCCACGCAGGTATATTGATCGATCCCAAGTTAGATTGCGACCACTGCCAGAATTCCGAGAAAGAAGGCTGCAATGAAGGCAACGATGAAAAACTGCCAGAAGTCATGCTTTGTGAATCCGGTTACACGCGGTGATTTTTCCGGGGTGACTCTTGGCCAGATGAAGGTGTGGCCGCAGTCGTCGCAGTGGATTTCGATTGGGCTTGCGTCATGCGCGTAGTTTGGGTGTTGAAGTTCGACTTGTGTGCGGAGGTCGTAGTCGCAGTTTGGGCAGATTGGGGTGGGCGGGGGCATTGGGTTTGTTGTGCTCGGGTT